>Ga0209653_1000120_pt1 | contig 66886 bp, 78 predicted proteins | sample SaaInl6LU_22_DNA_FD_184644 | JGI IMG/M metagenome (GOLD analysis project Ga0209653, IMG submission 184644) | Marine microbial communities from expanding oxygen minimum zones in the Saanich Inlet - ESP_116LU_22_DNA (SPAdes) (version 2) | ecosystem: Environmental > Aquatic > Marine > Intertidal... | reverse complement strand
AAGCAAAAAAAGACTATACTATTGGTTTGATAAATTTGAAATTGCTCCTTGGTGGAATAAAAAAATTGGAGAATTGTCTAAAGGAATGGCGCAAAAGGTTCAATTTATTGTTACGGTTTTACATCAGCCTAAATTGTTAATTTTTGACGAGCCATTTTCTGGTTTTGATCCTATAAATGTTCAAACTATAGCTAAAGAAATTTTACAGTTGCGAGATAAGGGGGCTACTATAATTTTCTCTACTCATAGAATGGAGTCTGTAGAAGAAATGTGTGATGAAATTGCTTTGATAAATAAATCTAATAAAATTTTAGATGGAAAATTAAATGATATCAAAAGGCAGTTTAAAACCAATACATTTCAAGTTGGTTTAAAAACAGTCGAATTTTTAGAGGTAGAACGTTATCTAAAAGATAATTTTGATACGTTTCCTGCTAATTTTAAATTGGTAGAAGATTGTTTGTCTCTAAATATAAAATTAAACAAAAATCAATCTGCCAATGATTTGTTACAATACCTAATGTCTAAAGGAGAAGTACAACATTTTGTAGAGTTAATACCATCTGCTAACGAAATTTTTATCAAAGCAGTAAATAACGATTAAGATGCGCAAATTATCATTGATTATAAAGAGAGAGTTTTTTGCTAAAATTAGGAATAAGTCATTTGTTATCATGACTTTTTTAAGCCCAATAATCTTTGTAGGTATGGGGTTTCTAATTTATTTTTTGAATCAAGAAAATGATCAAAATGCAAAAAAGATTCTATTTGTTGATGAGTCTACAATTTTTTCGGAAGAAGATTTTAAGAATACAACATCAATTCAGTTTACAGATTTTTCTGGTTTTGGAATTGAATTTGCAAAAGAAAAAGTAGTACAGAACGACTATTTTGGGGTGCTTTATATTCCTAAGAGCAATAAACCGAAAGAAATCGCAAAAGCGGTTACTTTCTATACCAATGATACGCCAAGTTTTGAATTGACAAAAGTTTTAGAAAGGTATGTAGAAAAGAAATTGCAAAATAAAATTTTAGAAAGTTTTGGTTTGGACTTACAAAGCATGAGCACTTCAAAGATTGAAGCTAACCTAAAAATAGTTGACTTTTCAGGAGAAGAAACTTCTCGATTACTAGCAGGACTAAAAATAGGTATTGGAGCGGTTGCTGGCTATTTGCTGATGATGTTTGTTATAATTTACGGGACTTCCGTAATGCGAAGCGTGTTAGAGGAAAAAACAAGTAGAATTGTAGAGGTAATTGTATCTTCTGTAAAACCGTTTCAATTAATGCTCGGCAAAATTATTGGTAACGCTGGCGCTGGGTTATTACAATTTACAATTTGGGGTTTCTTATTGTTTTTTATTTTGTCTATTTTATCTGCATCTCTTGGTGTTGATATGTTTGAAATCCAGTCTTCTAGATTTTCTCAAGCGCCATTGGAAATGGCAAATAATATTGCTAATCCTTCAGAAATGCAATTGCTTTTTAAAGAGATTGTACGACTCCCTATTTTTAAACTATTTATGTTATTTATATTTTATTTTTTTGGAGGTTTTATGTTATATAGTTCCTTTTTTGCCTCTATCGGTGCAGCAGTAGATAGTGAAACTGATACGCAACAGTTTGTGTTGCCAGTAATACTACCGTTAATAGTAGCCGTTTATATAGGTTTTGCTATAGTAATTCATCAGCCAAATGGACTGGTGTCAACAATTTTTTCTCATATTCCATTTACCGCTCCAGTTGTAATGTTAATGCGCGTCCCTTTTGGTGTTTCTTGGTGGGAAATTTTAATTTCTATGCTTATATTACTAGTGTCTTTTATTTTTATGGTATGGCTAGCTGCTAAAATATATGGAGTTGGTATTTTAATGTATGGAAAAAAAACGACCTACAAAGATTTATACAACTGGTTGAAATATAATTGCTTTTAACTTTGTCTTTTTCATAGCTATTTGTTTAATTTAAAACAAGTTGAAGTTGATAAATTGTAATTAAACAAAGAATTGTTTAATAGATTCTTGAATATACTTGCTCTTAAAAAAATATTTTCCAGTTGATAATAAATTTCGGATTTCTAAATTGAAATTTATTGTTTGTAGTCTTTCCTAAAGCAGTACTTAACTTTATTGTTGAGTTTTTGTTTATAAATGAGTAACCCAATCCCAACCCGATAACATCATTTTTTTTTGAAGAAATATATAACCTGCCTACATCAGTTATCGTAAAAAAGTAAGATGTTTTTGAGGTTAAGTATCTGTATTCGATATTGAAGTATGAATAATTAGATGTAAAGAAGCTCTGTTCGTTAAACCCCCTGATAGAATTTGCACCTCCAATTCTAAAGAGTTCGTTGTTTAAGAATGTAGTAGAATTTAAAATTCCTGTCGTATTTTTTAGAAAGATGAAACTAGTAGTATTTATTTTTTGTAAGTAGGAAATTTCAGTATTTAGTTTGAATTGGCTTGCGGAAGTTTCAGGAGTATTTCTATTTCCAATTAAAGGATTGATATTTATAGATAAAATATTGCCCAACAAGTTGTTGTCATTTGGTATATGGTAGGCAAAATGAATGCCAGTAAAAAAACTATTGTATGACTGGTTTCTGTTTTGATTGGCAGTAGAGGTGCTTTCTGAAGACTCACTAAATAACGATATTCCTAAATTGGTTCGGTTTCCAATTGAATAATCAAATAAACTGGAAAACCTTGTGTTTATAAAAATAGAATCTTGCTTGTAGATGTTAAAATTTAGTTTAGGAGTAATTCTACTGTTGAAAATATAGGGTATTTCTAAGCTTACCTCTAATTCTTGTCGTTCATCATCAATTGTATTCCAATTTAAAGCAAAAAACGCTCCCTTATTAAGGATGTTGTTCAATTGAATGTCTAGCATTCCATTAAAAAGTATACTTCCATTTTCTCTAGTTGTAAAGTTTACAAGTCCGTCAAAACTATTGTTTTGTTTTTTTTCTAAATACAAGTACAATAATGTTGAGTCTTTTTTAAAAAGAACTTCAGGTGATTTAATTGATTTTACAAAAGAAAGTGAATTGATACTATTTGACGTTTCTTTTATTTTTTTCTTACTAAATACGGTTATATTTTCTTTGATTTTGAAGTGATTTTTTAAAAATTTAGTAGGAAAACCGGTGTACCCTTTAACAATTACTTTGTTAATTTTTCTTTTCACAGACAGGGTGGTTTCTACATAAGAAAATAAAGTATCTGTATTGATTTTGTGGTTCTTTAAGACGGTTTTGGAGAAAGAAGCACCTTTAATATCAGTATTTGAAGTGATTTTTTCAAGATGATCTTCAGTGTTATTTGGTGGTAAGAATATGGTGTCAAGGTTTTTAAAGTTGTTTTCATAAATCAATCCAACAACCTTTATTTTTTTTCTCAATGAAAAGTAACACTCATAACTGCTGTTTTTTTTTACAATACTATCAATTGTATTTGTGAAATATCCTTGTTTTTTTAGAAAATTAGACACTTTTAAGCATTCATCAGCAACGTTGTCTTTTGTAGTATGTTTCTTTAAATAACCAATTGCTTCCAAGACTTTTTGTTCTTTCTTGTTATTTGAAATACATTTCAAATACAAATCTTGAGAAAACGTTTCTTTAGAGAAGAAAAGTAACCAAATGAGCGTAAAAGATAAAAAGTGTTTTTTTTCAATAATCATGTAAGTTTCCAAAGATAAATCAAAAGTAAAAAGAAAGTCTTTATAAATGTTATTTAAAAAATAACTTACTGATATTTGAATAATTAGAATTTAATCGTACATTTGCGGACCCTTAAAAAAAAGGGGAAGTTTAATAAAAAAACGAAAAACAGTAATTATTTAGTATGCCAACTATTCAACAATTAGTTCGAAAAGGAAGAACCAAAATAACTAAGAAGAGTAAATCGGCTGCTTTGTCGTCATGTCCTCAAAGGCGTGGTGTATGTACTCGTGTTTATACAACAACACCAAAAAAACCTAATTCAGCAATGCGTAAAGTTGCCAGAGTTAGATTAACTAATGGTAACGAGATAAACGCATACATCCCAGGAGAAGGACATAATTTACAAGAGCACTCGATAGTATTAGTCAGAGGTGGAAGAGTAAAAGACTTACCAGGTGTAAAATATCACGTAGTACGTGGTGCGTTAGATACTGCAGGAGTGGAAGGAAGAACGCAACGTAGATCAAAATACGGTGCTAAACGTCCAAAAAAGTAACAATTTATTAACTTTTTCAATAGAATAACATGAGAAAAAGAAGAGCGAAAAAAAGAGAGCTTTTACCAGATCCAAAGTTTAACGACCAATTAGCTACACGTTTTGTAAACAACTTAATGTGGGACGGTAAGAAGTCTGTCGCGTTCAAAGTATTTTATGATGCTTTAGATATCGTAGAAGAAAGAAAGACTGATGAAGAAAAATCAGCATTAGAAGTATGGAAAGATGGTTTGTCTAATGTAATGCCTCACGTAGAAGTTCGTTCTAGACGTGTTGGTGGTGCAACATTCCAAATTCCAATGCAAATTCGTCCAGATAGAAAGGTTTCTATGGCTATCAAATGGATGATTTTATATGCCAGAAAGCGTAACGAGAAAACTATGGCCCAGCGTTTAGCTGCTGAGATTTTAGCTGCGGCTAAAGAAGAAGGAGCTGCTGTTAAGAAAAGAGTAGATACGCACAAAATGGCAGAAGCAAACAAAGCATTCTCACACTTCAGATTTTAATAGAAATGGCTAGAGATTTAAAATTCACAAGAAATATTGGTATTGCAGCTCATATTGACGCTGGTAAGACCACAACTACAGAACGTGTATTATATTATACAGGTGTTTCTCACAAAATTGGTGAAGTACATGACGGTGCTGCAACAATGGACTGGATGGAGCAAGAGCAAGAAAGAGGTATTACAATTACTTCCGCTGCAACAACTTGTACATGGCAGTTTCCAACTGAAAACGGTCAGCCAACTTCAGATGCTAAAGGGTATCATTTTAATATCATCGATACTCCAGGTCACGTTGACTTTACTGTTGAAGTAAATCGTTCTTTACGTGTACTAGACGGTTTAGTGTTTTTATTTTCAGCAGTAGATGGGGTAGAGCCTCAGTCAGAAACAAACTGGAGATTAGCAGACAACTATAAAGTGCCAAGAATCGGATTTGTTAACAAAATGGACCGTCAAGGTTCTGACTTTCTAAACGTTAACAAACAGGTAAAAGAAATGTTAGGTTCTAACGCAGTACCTATTGTTTTACCTATTGGAGAGGAAGCAGATTTTAAAGGTATCGTCGATTTGGTTAAAAACCGTGCTATTGTATGGCATGATAACACACAAGGGGCAACTTTTGATGTCATAGACATTCCTGAAGAATTAAAAGAAGAAGCAAGAGAGTATAGAGCTTTACTTATCGAAGAAGTAGCAAGTTACGATGAGAACTTGTTAGAAAAATTCATGGAAGATGAAGATTCTATAACAGAAGAAGAAGTACACGCTGCTCTAAGAGCTGCTGTTATGGATATGGCTATTATACCTATGATTTGTGGGTCTGCATTCAAAAATAAAGGAGTTCAGTTCTTATTAGATGCTGTTTGCCGTTATTTGCCTTCCCCTCTAGATAAAGAAGCTATTATTGGTACTGACCCTGACACAGGTGAAGAAACATCAAGAAAGCCAGATGCAAAAGAGCCTTTTGCTGCTTTAGCATTTAAAATTGCAACAGATCCTTTTGTAGGACGTCTAGCATTCTTTAGATCTTATTCAGGTAGGTTAGATGCTGGTTCTTATGTATTGAATAATCGTTCTGGCAAAAAAGAACGTATATCTCGTATTTACCAAATGCATGCCAATAAACAAAATGCTATTGATTATATAGAGGCAGGAGATATTGGAGCAGCTGTAGGATTCAAATCTATTAAAACAGGAGATACCCTATCTGATGAAAAAAATCCTATTATTCTAGAATCAATGGATTTTCCAGATCCAGTAATTGGTATTGCTGTTGAGCCCAAAACAAAAGCAGATGTAGATAAATTGGGTATGTCTTTAGGTAAATTAGCCGAAGAAGATCCAACATTTACCGTTAGAACAGACGAAGCTTCTGGTCAAACAATCATATCTGGTATGGGTGAGTTGCACTTAGACATTATTGTAGATCGTTTAAAGCGTGAATTTAAAGTTGATGTGAATCAAGGTCAACCTCAAGTTGAGTACAAAGAAGCAATTACCGCTTCAGCTGATCATAGAGAGGTGTACAAAAAGCAATCTGGTGGACGTGGTAAATTTGCAGATATTGTATTTACAATGGAGCCAGCTGCAGAAGGAGAGCAAGGTTTACAATTTGAATCTACCATCAAAGGGGGTAATGTTCCAAAAGAATTTGTACCATCTGTAGAGAAAGGCTTCAAAGAAGCTATGAAAAATGGTCCATTAGCAGGTTACGAAATGGATTCTATGAAAGTTACCTTAAAGGATGGTTCTTTCCACCCTGTGGATTCTGATCAATTATCTTTCGAATTAGCTGCAAAATTAGGTTATAAAGCTGCTGCAAAAGCTGCAAGAGCAAAAATAATGGAGCCTATTATGAAACTGGAAGTATTAACTCCAGAGGAAAATATGGGAGATATTGTTGGAGATCTAAACAGAAGAAGAGGTCAGGTTTCAGATATGTCTGATAGAGCTGGTTCTAAAGTTGTAAAGGCTACTGTACCATTATCAGAAATGTTTGGTTATGTTACTGCGTTAAGAACAATGTCTTCTGGTAGAGCAACTTCTACTATGGAATTTTCTCACTATGCAGAAACACCATCTAATATTTCAGAAGAAGTAATCGCAGCAGCAAAAGGATAATCTACTAAATAAGAAAACGATGAGTCAAAAAATTAGAATAAAATTAAAGTCTTACGATTACAATCTAGTAGACAAATCTGCTGAAAAAATCGTAAAAACGGTTAAGAGTACTGGAGCTGTAGTAAATGGTCCAATACCATTACCAACACACAAAAAGATTTTTACAGTATTACGTTCACCACACGTAAACAAAAAATCTAGAGAACAATTTCAATTAGCTGCTTATAAGCGCTTGTTAGATATTTATAGTTCTTCTTCAAAAACTATTGATGCTTTAATGAAGCTTGAGTTGCCTAGTGGTGTTGAAGTTGAGATTAAAGTATAAGTAAAAAAAGTTCAAAAAAAAAGGTTGCCTTTGATAGGCAACCTTTTTTTATTTGTAGAAGTAACATTTTTAAAGCATTATAAAATCTTTCAAATCAAGATTGTAATCTTAAAGAAGAGGATCTTACTATTAAATTAGCACTTATTTCTACTGTTTTACTAGTATATAAATCAGTCTTAGTATTGTCTTCAATTTCTTGGATTAAATATTTACTTGCCGTCTTTCCAATTAAGCTTCCTGATTGATGAACAGTGGTCAATTTAGGTTCAATAATTGTTGAATGCTCTGAGTTACTAAAACCAACAACAGCAATGTCATCTTTTAGTTCAACGGTTAATTCACTCTCTGCTGTTACAATAGAAGATTTTATAAAAAGGTTTAAACTTAATATTTCAGATCAACAATATATAACCTATTCTAGATTATTGTCTGTTTTTTGGGGTTTGGTTTGTCTTTTTTTTGCTTTTTTTGCAGGGAATATAGAAGGAACCGTCATAGAAGTTATTAATAAAATAAGCTCTATATTCTAAGGACCAATACTTGCGGCTTTTATCTTGGCAATACTCACAAAAAAAACACATGCATTAGGTGCCAATATTGGGATTATTGTTGGTGTGTTTTTTAATATGTATTTATGGCTTAATGTGCCTAATGTTTTTTGGTTTTGGTGGAATGCTATCGGTTGTGTAGTTACTATGGTTGTTGCTTATACATTTAGTTTGATTATTAAAAAAAAATCTAAAAAAGGAATAAAATTCTTATTCTACAGAGAAGGTAAAAAAGAACTCATAATATTAATAGGTTATTTCGTGGTCATTGTTGTTTTTTCAATGTCATTGTTTAAAATACTTGGTTAACAAGCATCTAATGAAAATTATTATTGCTCCAGATAAATTTAAAAATTCAATAACGGGTTTGGAATTTTGTTCTCTCGTAGAAAAGTCACTAAACCCATATTTACCGAAAACTGACCTGATTAAACTACCATTAGCAGACGGAGGAGATGGTAGCATGGCTATAGTTAATCATTATCTTAAAGGAACTGTAGTGCATGTTCTCGTGAATGATCCTTTGTTTAGGGAAACCAAGGCATCTTATCTTTTTTCGAAAGCTTCTAAAACTGCTTTTATAGAAACAGCAGAAGCGTCTGGGATAAAACTCTTAAAGAGCGAGGAACTAAATTGTTTAAATTCTACCACATACGGTACAGGAGAATTAATAAAAGATGCAATTAATAAAGGGGTAAAAAATATTATTCTAGGAATTGGAGGTACAGCTTCAAATGACTGTGGTATAGGTATGGCATCTGCATTAGGGTATCAATTTGTAGATAAATATCAAAACAATGTAAAACCCATTGGCGCCAATTTAGCTAAAATAAAAACAATTGATGACGCTAACGTTATGCCAAAATTAAAGGAAATTACTTTTACTGTTGCTTGTGATGTGGTTAATCCACTTTTTGGTGAAAATGGCGCTGCTTGTGTCTATGCAGCTCAAAAAGGAGCCACGAAAGAAGATATTGCTTTTTTAGACAAAGGTCTTCAATGTTTTGCTCAAATTTTAACTGAAAGGTATGGAGTTAATGTCCAGTCTATTAAAGGTGGAGGCGCTGCTGGAGGCTTGGGAATAGCTTCTAAACTCTTTTTAAAAGGAACTTTAAAACCTGGGGTAGAAATTATAAAAAGAATAGCAAACTTTGATGAGCAGATTTCAAATGCAGATTGGATCATTACTGGCGAAGGAAAACTTGACCATCAAACACTTTCAGGAAAAACCATTCAAGGTGTTTTAACATCTGCTAAAAAGCAACATATAAAAGTTGCAGCTTTTTGTGGTAGTATAGATTTAAATCAAGACCAGCTGTCAAAGATTGGAATTACTTATAGTGATGATATTATGGGTCTCTCAAACGACTTTGAAGATGCGCTACAAAACACCAATGCGTACATGTCTAAATTAATTGACAGTTTTGCTAAAAAGTTTATTGAATCAACAAGATTCAATAATAAATAGCATATCTAATCTTATAGAAAATCAAATAAAATTACTTGAGTTTGAATCTTTACAAAAGGTTTTAAAGGTATTTGAACTTTCTTTTGCTTTTAGTAAAATTCAAGTACAAGAATTTTACAATTCTTTTTTAACGGTATTGGATTAGAAATAATTGATAAAAAGCTAAGTTAATTAAAAAAAACATGTACCAGTTAACTTGGCATTGGGATCACTGAAGAGCAGGAACTTGGTGGAGCATTAAAAAGAGTAGTGGTGTTTTTACTAAATAATCATCTTCAAAATTATATAGAAATACTACTAAAGATGTATAAATAGCACCGGGGTAATAAAAAGGTACTGCAAAGACTTGACAATATACAATACAAAAACCACGTCAAAAACAGACCATATTGTTAATATTCAAGAGGATGTACTGGAATAATCAAATATATTTTCGAATAAACTTTCGCTTAATTAAAATAATTTTATACTTTTGCAGTCCAAAAAATAGCGTATTGCTATCTTTTTTTTCAGTTGAATGGCTGAAAACAACATGTCTGGAGCGTTTCGCAAAGGAAAAACGGTAAAAACAAGTTCAGTGTAAGAATGCGTTTTTACGCTGTTTTTTTTGAATATCAAAGGGCACAAAAAGAAACTTTAGTTTCAAAAAATAATTAATAACAATTAGATGCGCTGGATAAATTTACATCTATCATCTACAAATTAAAATCATGTCTGGGTTAATAGGAAGAAAAATTGGAATGACCAGCTTATTTGATGAAAACGGGAAAAATATTCCTTGTACAGTAATCGAAGCAGGTCCTTGCGTTGTTACCCAAGTCAGAACCGAAGAGGTAGACGGCTACAATGCGTTACAACTTGGTTTCGATGACAAAAAGGCGAAGAGCTCTAACAAGGCGTTAGACGGTCACTTTAAAAAAGCTGGCACCACTGCTAAGAAAAAAGTCGTTGAATTTCAAGGGTTTGAAGATGAGTACAAATTAGGAGATTCAATCACAGTAGAACATTTTACTGAAGGTGAATTTGTTGATGTGTCAGGTGTTTCTAAAGGTAAAGGTTTTCAAGGAGTTGTAAAGCGTCACGGTTTTGGTGGTGTTGGTCAAGCAACTCATGGACAACATAACCGTTTAAGAGCTCCTGGTTCTATTGGTGCTGCATCTTATCCTGCAAGAGTATTCAAAGGAATGCGTATGGCAGGAAGAATGGGTGGAGAAAAAGTGAAAGTACAAAACTTAAGAGTGTTAAAAGTAGTTGCTGAAAAGAACTTACTTGTTGTTAAAGGAGCTGTTCCTGGTCACAAAAACGCTTATGTAACTATTCAGAAATAATGAAAGTAGCAGTTTTAGATATTACAGGAAAAGATACAGGTAGAAAAGTTGAACTTTCTGCAGAAGTATTCGGTATTGAGCCTAATGACCATGCTATTTATTTAGATGTAAAGCAATACTTGGCAAATCAACGTCAAGGAACGCATAAGTCTAAGGAGAGAGCAGAGATTGCTGGTTCTACAAGAAAAATAAAAAAACAAAAGGGGACAGGTACTGCAAGAGCAGGTTCTATCAAGTCTGGTGTTTTTAGAGGTGGTGGACGTATGTTTGGTCCAAGACCAAGAAATTATTCATTCAAATTGAATAAAAATTTAAAGCGTTTAGCACGTAAATCTGCTTTAAGTATTCAAGCAAACGAGAAGAATTTGGTAGTTGTTGAGGACTTTAATTTTGATGCACCAAAAACAAAAAACTTCGTTAATGTGTTAAATGCATTAGGTTTGGCTTCGAAGAAATCGTTATTTGTTCTGAACGAAGAAAACAGTAACGTGTATTTATCTTCAAGGAATTTAAAGACTTCAAAAGTTGTTAAAAATTCAGAATTAAATACTTATGGTATTTTAAACGCAAACACAGTAGTAATTACTGAAGGAGCTTTAGAAGGTATAAATACTAACTTAACTAAATAGGCTGTAAAATGAGTATTTTAATAAAACCTATTATAACAGAAAAAGCTACCAACGATAGCGAATTGTTTAATCGTTATACGTTTGTAGTAGATGGTAATGCTAATAAAATAGAAATAAAAGAAGCGGTTGAGGCTGCTTATGGTGTTTCTATTTCTAGTGTAAAAACGTTAAACTATCCTATTCAAAGAAATACAAAGTATACTAAAAAAGGTTTAGTAACTGGTGTTAAGGGAGGTTATAAGAAAGCGATTGTGCAGTTAGCAGAAGGAGATAGTATTGATTTTTATAACAATATTTAAGAAAAGACAATAGATGTCAGTTAGAAAATTAAAACCAATAACACCAGGTCAGCGTTTTAGAGTTGTAAATGGGTTCGACACCATAACAACTGATAAGCCGGAAAAATCTTTATTGATTCCGAAAAAAAGATCTGGAGGTCGAAACAGTCAAGGTAGAATGACCACCCGTAATATCGGTGGAGGTCACAAACAAAAATACCGTATTATCGATTTTAAAAGAGATAAAACAGGTGTTCCTGCAACAGTAAAAACTATAGAGTATGATCCTAATCGTACAGCGTTTATCGCTTTAGTTTCTTATACTGATGGTGAAAAACGTTATGTGATTGCACAAAACGGTTTAAAAGTTGGTCAAACTATCGTTTCAGGTTCTGGAGTTGCTCCAGAAATTGGAAACGCAATGCCACTAAGTGAAGTTCCATTAGGTACCACAATTTCTTGTATAGAATTACACCCAGGTCAAGGAGCTGTAATGGCTCGTTCTGCAGGTTCTTTTGCACAATTAATGGCAAGAGATGGTAAGTATGCAACAGTGAAATTGCCTTCTGGTGAAACAAGATTAATCTTGTTAACATGTTTGGCTACTATTGGTGTGGTTTCAAATTCAGATCACCAATTGTTAGTGTCAGGTAAAGCTGGTAGAAGTAGATGGCTAGGTAGAAGACCAAGAACTAATGCAGTAAGAATGAACCCGGTAGACCACCCAATGGGAGGTGGTGAAGGTCGTTCATCTGGAGGTCATCCAAGATCAAGAAATGGTATTCCAGCAAAAGGATTCAAGACTAGATCTAAGACTAAAGCTAGTAACAAGTATATTATAGAACGTAGAAAGAAATAATTAAACCATGGCAAGATCATTAAAAAAAGGACCTTACGTTCACTATAAATTAGAGAAAAAAGTGTTGGCTAATGTAGAAGCTGGTAACAAAACAGTAATTAAAACTTGGTCTAGAGCAAGTATGATTACTCCAGATTTTGTTGGACAAACTATTGCTGTTCATAATGGACGTCAGTTTGTACCAGTTTATGTAACAGAAAACATGGTAGGGCATAAGTTAGGCGAATTTTCACCAACTCGTTCTTTTAGAGGACACGCTGGTGCAAAAAATAAAGGAAAAAAATAGTAGGAAATGGGAGTTCGTAAAAAAAATATGGCAGATCAGTTAAAAGCGGAAAGAAAGCAACGTGCTTTCGCTAAGCTTACAAACTGTCCTACATCACCAAGAAAAATGCGTTTAGTTGCAGATCAAGTAAGAGGTGTAGAAGTTGAAAAAGCTTTGCAAATCTTAAAATTTAGCCCTAAAGAAGCGTCAATAAACTTAGAAAAATTATTGTTATCTGCAATTGCAAATTGGCAAGCTAAGAATGTAGATGCATCAATTGAGGACGCTGGATTATTTGTAAAGTCAATTTGTGTTGATAGCGCAGGAATGTTAAAAAGATTAAGACCTGCTCCACAAGGTCGTGCACATAGAATTCGTAAGAGATCTAATCACGTTACTTTAGAGTTAGGAAGTAAAAATTTAAGTAATTAATCAAAGTAGAAATGGGACAAAAAACTAATCCAATAGGAAATCGTTTAGGAATCATCAGAGGTTGGGAATCTAACTGGTATGGTGGTAATGACTACGGAGATAAAATTGCTGAAGATGACAAGATAAGAAAGTATATTTATGCTCGATTATCTAAAGCAAGTGTTTCTAGAGTAATTATAGAGCGTACACTAAAACTTGTAACCGTTACTATTACTACTGCTCGTCCTGGTATTATTATCGGTAAGGGTGGTCAGGAAGTAGACAAGTTGAAAGAAGAGCTTAAAAAAATTACTGGTAAAGAGGTTCAAATTAATATTTTTGAAATCAAACGTCCAGAATTAGATGCTCGTTTAGTAGCTTCTAGTATTGCACGTCAGATAGAAAATAGAATTTCTTACAAAAGAGCTATTAAGATGTCTATTGCTGCAACCATGCGTATGAATGCTGAAGGAATTAAAGTTCAGATTTCAGGTCGTTTAAACGGAGCAGAAATGGCGCGTTCAGAACACTATAAAGAAGGTCGTATTCCATTATCTACGTTTAGGGCAGACATCGATTACGCTCTTGTAGAATCTCATACAACTTATGGTAGAATAGGTGTTAAAGTATGGATTATGAAAGGTGAAGTTTACGGGAAAAGAGAGTTGTCTCCATTAGTAGGCTTATCTAAAAAACAAGGTGGTGGAAAAGATGGAAACCAAAAACGCCAATCTCGTAGAAGAAAATAATTTTTAAAACTAGAAATTAAAAATGTTACAGCCAAAAAGAGTAAAATACCGTAAGGTTCAGAAGGCGAAAGGAAATATGAAAGGAATTTCTGGTAGAGGAAATCAACTTTCAAATGGTATGTTTGGTATAAAATCATTAGACCAAAATCTATTAACTTCTCGTCAAATAGAAGCAGCTCGTATTGCAGCTACTCGTCATATGAAAAGAGAGGGTCAGTTATGGATTAAAATATTTCCAGATAAGCCAATTACTAAAAAGCCATTAGAAGTTCGTATGGGTAAAGGTAAAGGAGCACCAGATCATTTTGTGTCTGTTGTTAAACCAGGTAGAATTTTGTTTGAAGTTGGCGGCGTGCCAATGGATGTTGCAAAAGAAGCGTTGCGTTTAGCTGCTCAAAAACTTCCTGTGAAAACGAAGTTTGTAATAGCAAGAGACTTTGATTTTAACGCATAATCCAATAGATAATGAAACAATCAGAAATAAAAGAATTATCAACAGCTGATCTTCAAGAACAGTTGGGAGCGACAAAGAAAAATTATACTGATCTTAAAATGTCTCATGCAATCACTCCTTTGGAGAATCCATTGCAACTGAGAGCTTTAAGAAAAACTGTAGCAAGACTTGCAACAGAATTAACCAAAAGAGAATTACAATAATTCTATTAGTCAGTTTTAAAGATGGAAAAAAGAAATCTTAGAAAAGAGAGAATAGGTGTTGTTTCTAGTAGCAAAATGGAAAAATCTATTGTTGTATCTGAAACGAAGAGAGTAAAACACCCAATGTACGGTAAGTTCGTTTTAAAAACGAAGAAGTATGTTGCACACGACGAAAAGAATGATTGCAACGAAGGAGATACTGTAAGGATCATGGAAACAAGACCTATGAGTAAATCGAAGCGTTGGAGATTAGTAGAAATCCTAGAAAGAGCTAAATAATATGTTACAAACAGAATCAAGATTAAAGGTAGCAGATAATACTGGAGCTAAAGAAGTTTTAGTAATTAGAGTTTTAGGAGGAACAAAAAAACGTTACGCAAGTATTGGAGACAAAATTGTTGTAACAGTAAAAGCTGCAACTCCTAACGGAACTGTTAAAAAAGGTCAAGTATCTAGAGCAGTTGTTGTAAGAACAAAAAAAGAAGTAAGACGTAAAGACGGTTCATACATTAGATTTGATGACAACGCTTGTGTACTTTTAAATCCTACTGAGGAAATGAGAGGAACTCGTGTATTTGGACCAGTTGCACGTGAACTTCGTGAAAAACAATTCATGAAAATAGTATCATTAGCACCTGAAGTGCTTTAACATTAATACACAATGAAGAAGTTTAAAATCAAATCAGGAGATACTGTAAAAGTTATCACAGGAGATCATAAAGGGTCTGAAGGAAAAGTTTTGCAAATCATTAAGGATAAAAATAGAGTTTTAGTTGAAGGTGTAAACTTAGTCTCTAAGCACACCAAACCTAGTGCTCAAAGTCCTCAAGGTGGTATTGTAAAAAAAGAAGCATCATTACACATCTCTAACGTTATGTTGGTAGAAGATGGTGTAGCTGTAAGAGTTGGTTATAATGTTGATGGAGATACTAAGACTAGAATCTCTAAAAAAACTAAAAAATAAGAGTAATCATGAGTTACGTACCAAGATTAAAAACAGAATACAAAGAGCGAGTAATTACCGCTCTTACTGAAGAGTTCAGTTATAAAAATGTAATGCAAGTACCTAAATTAGAAAAAATTGTTGTTTCTAAGGGTGTAGGTGCTGCAATAGCAGATAAAAAGTTAATCGATTACGCTATAGAAGAACTGTCGAAAATTACTGGTCAGAAAGCAATTTCTACAATGTCAAAGAAAGATGTTGCTTCTTTTAAATTACGTAAAGGAATGCCAATTGGTGCTAAAGTTACTTTACGTGGAGATAAAATGTACGAGTTTTTAGATAGATTAGTTACTGCATCTTTACCACGAGTAAGAGATTTCAATGGAATCAAAGCCAATGGTTTTGATGGACGAGGAAATTACAACTTAGGAATTACAGAGCAAATTATTTATCCAGAGATCAATATCGATCAGGTTAAGAAAATTAACGGTATGGATATAACTTTTGTTACTTCCGCAGATACAGATAAAGAAGCTAAGTCTTTGTTAGGAGAATTAGGTTTACCATTTAAAAAGAATTAAGCATGGCTAAAGAATCAATGAAAGCTCGTGAAAGAAAAAGAGCTAAAACAGTTGCTAAATATGCTGAAAAGAGAAAAGCTTTAAAAGAAGCTGGAGACTATGAAGCTTTGCAAAAATTACCAAAAAATGCTTCACCAATTAGAATGCACAACAGATGTAAACTAACTGGTAGACCAAAAGGGTATATGAGACAATTTGGAGTTTCTCGTGTGACTTTTCGTGAAATGGCCAATGCAGGTTTAATACCAGGTGTTAAAAAAGCGAGTTGGTAGAAAAATAAAATAAACCTCAAAATTAAAAAATAGAATGTGTACATTTGCACGCTCTATTTTTTTTGAGTACAAGAATGTTAACTGATTACAGGTTCAAATTTCACAGCGAAAGTTGTAAGTACAATAGAGTCTTTTGAAAACCATAATCACAATTTAATCAATATGTATACAGATCCAATTGCGGATTTTCTTACAAGAGTAAGAAATGCTATTGCTGCTGGTCACAGAGTAGTAGAAATTCCTGCTTCTAATTTGAAGAAGGAAATGACAAAAATTTTATTCGACCAAGGGTATATTTTAAGTTACCAATTTAACGATGATAGCGTTCAGGGTGTTATCAAAATTGCCTTAAAATACAACAGAGAGACTAAAGAATCTGTTATTAGAAAAATTCAACGAATCAGTACACCGGGTTTACGTAAGTACGTCGGTACAAAAGAACTACCAAGAGTTTTAAATGGACTTGGAGTTGCTATTGTTTCTACTTCTAGAGGTGTTATGACCGGTAAAAAAGCTCGTCAAGAGAACGTTGGAGGAGAAGTTTTATGTTACGTTTATTAATCCTTTAAAGATGAGTAGAGTAGGTAAAAATCCAATTACTATCGCACAAGGTGTAGATGTAAGTGTAAAAGACAATGTAATTACTGTTAAAGGAAAGTTAGGAGAATTGTCTCAAACTATCTCAGAAGGTATTACAGTGAAAATCCAAGATGCTATCATTTCTTTAGAAAGAGCATCAGAAAGTAAAACTCACAAAGCACAACATGGTTTAATTAGAGCTTTAATCAATAATATGATTAAGGGCGTTTCTCAAGGTTGGTCTAAAGAGTTAGAATTGGTAGGAGTAGGTTATAGAGCTTCTAACCAAGGACAGAAACTAGATTTAGCATTAGGTTTTTCTCATAATATTGTTATCGATTTAGCCCCAGAGGTAAAAGTAGAAACAATATCTGAAAAGGGTAAAAACCCAATCATAAAATTAACTTCATTTGATAAACAATTAGTTGGTCAGGTTGCTGCAAAGATTCGTTCTTTCAGAAGACCAGAACCATACAAAGGAAAAGGAGTTAAGTTCGTAGGAGAGGAATTAAGAAGAAAAGCAGGTAAATCTGCATAACATATAGCATAGAATTATGGCATTAACAAAGCTACAAAGAAGAGCTAGAATTAAGCAACGTATTAGAAAGATTGTTTCAGGAACAGCAACCAAACCAAGATTGTCTGTTTTTAGAAGTAATAAAGAAATCTATGCTCAATTGATAGACGATGTAAACGGTACTACAATAGCAGCTGTTTCATCAAGAGATATTAAAGCAAGTTCTAAAGTAGAAGCTGCTCAAGCAGTTGGTAAAGCAATAGCAGAAAAAGCTACTGCATCAAAAATAGAAACTATTGCTTTTGACAGAAATGGGTATTTATACCACGGAAGAGTAAAAGTATTAGCTGACGCTGCAAGAGAAGCTGGTTTAAAATTTTAAGAAATTATGCAAGGTTATAAAAACGTAGAAAGAGTAAAACCAAGTGGTTTAGAACTTGTAGATAGATTAGTTGGTGTACAGCGAGTTACCAAAGTAACTAAAGGTGGTAGAGCTTTTGGTTTTTCAGCAATTGTCGTTGTTGGAGATGGTAATGGAGTTGTAGGTCAAGGATTAGGAAAATCTAAAGATGTTTCTTCTGCAATTGCAAAAGCAGTTGAAGATGCAAAAAAGAATTTGGTAAGAATTCCTATTTTAAATGGAACACTACCTCACGAACAAAAAGGTAAATTTGGTGGTGCAAAAGTATTCATTAAACCGGCTTCTCCTGGTACAGGGGTAATTGCAGGTGGTGCAGTACGTGCAGTATTAGAATCTGTTGGAGTTCATGATGTATTATCAAAATCTCAAGGATCTTCAAATCCTCATAACGCTGTTAAAGCAACTTTTGATGCATTATTACAATTACGTAGTGCTGCTCAGATTGCGAAGCAAAGAGGTATTTCTTTAGATAAAGTATTTAACGGATAAAACCTATTAGGATGGCAAAAATTAAAGTTACACAAGTAAAAAGTCAAATAGGGCGTTTAAAGAAACAAAAAGCAACTTTAGAGGCTTTAGGTTTAAGAAAGATAAACCAAACAGTTGAGCATAACGCAACTCCTAATATATTAGGAATGGTAAAAAAAGTTTCACATTTAGTCTCTGTTGAAGAACTAAAATAAGATATTTTAAAATGAGTAGTTTACATAACTTAACACCAGCAGAAGGATCTGTAAAAAAAGAGAAAAGAATTGCACGTGGTGAAGGTTCCGGTAAAGGTGGTACAGCCGCTAGAGGACACAAGGGTGCAAAATCTCGTTCAGGTTATTCTAGAAAAGTTGGTTTTGAAGGTGGACAAATGCCACTTCAAAGACGTGTTCCAAAATTCGGTTTCACCAACATTAATCGTAAAGAATATCAAGGAATCAACCTAGATAAATTACAAGCACTAGTTGATAGTGGAAAGATAACTGATACTGTTGATTTAGATATTTTAGTTGCTAACAAACTAGCACGTAAAAACGACCTAGTTAAAATTTTAGGTGGAGGAGAATTAAAAGCTAAATTAACGATTACTGTACATAAATTTACTGCATCTGCAAAATCAGCTATTGAAGCTGCTGGTGGTCAAGCAGTATCTTTATAAGATATCCCTAATAAAAGATGAGTTTTATAAATACAATAAAAGACATATTCAAAATAGAAGAGTTAAAAAATAAAATTCTTCTCACTATCGGTTTAATTGCTGTATATCGTTTTATGGCCTCAGTTCCATTACCTGGTATTGATCCATTACAATTAGCAGCTTTAAAAGAAAGTACATCAGATGGTCTTTTAGGTTTATTAAATGCATTCACGGGAGGAGCTTTTGCAAGAGCATCAGTAATGGCACTCGGTATAATGCCTTACATTTCGGCATCTATTGTAGTTCAGTTAATGGGAATTGCTATTCCTTATTTACAAAAATTACAAAAAGATGGAGAAAGTGGTAGAAAAAAAATAACTCAAATCACAAGGTGGCTAACAATAGGTATTACCTTAGTTCAAGCTCCAACTTATATTACAGCGATTAAGACTCAGTTTGGTTTACCAGCTGAAGCTTTTTTAGTTTCTGGTTTTATATTTTGGTTGTCTTCGATAATCATACTAACTGCTGGTACAATATTTGCAATGTGGCTAGGGGAGCGTATTACTGAAAAAGGAGTTGGTAATGGTATTTCATTATTAATTACTGTTGGTATTATTGCTAACTTTCCATCAGCATTCTTACAAGAATTTGTTGCAAAAACTACAAATGCTGGAGCAGGTGGAATCATGATGATATTAATTGAAGTAATAGTTTGGTTTGTAGTAATATTGTTATCAGTTTTATTGGTTACTGCAGTCCGAAAAATTGCAGTACAATATGCGAGAAGAACAGTAGCAGGGAATATTCAAAATGTTGCAGGTTCTAGAGATTATATTCCATTGAAGTTAAATGCAGCAGGAGTAATGCCAATTATTTTTGCACAAGCAATCATGTTCTTACCCGTTGCTTTAGCTCAAAAATTTCCAGCTATCGCCAGTTTACAAGATAGTTTCGGTTGGCAGTATAATTTAATATTTGCATTATTGATAATCATATTTAGTTATTTCTACACCGCTATTACAATTCCAACCAATAAAATGGCGGATGATTTAAAAAGAAGCGGTGGTTTTATTCCTGGTATTAGACCTGGACAAGATACTGCAGAAAGGTTAGATAGCGTATTGTCAAGAATAACTTTTCCAGGATCATTGTTTTTAGCTGTTTTAGCCATATTACCGGCAATAGTTGTCCAATTTGGTGTTCAACAATCTTGGGCACTGTTTTATGGTGGTACCTCTTTAATTATTATGGTAGGTGTAGCTATAGATACATTACAGCAAATAAATTCACACCTATTAAACCGTCATTATGATGGTTTAATGAAAGCAGGAAACAGCAATAGAAAATCTAATAAATAATATGGCTAAGCAATCAGCAATACAACAAGATGGAACTATTACAGAAGCATTATCAAATGCAATGTTTCGTGTAGAATTAGAAAATGGGCATATTGTAACAGCTCATATCTCTGGAAAGATGAGAATGCATTACATAAAATTGTTACCAGGAGATAAGGTGAAGTTAGAAATGAGTCCTTACGACTTAACCAAAGCAAGAATAACATACAGATATTAATTTAATTATTAAATGATTGCATATTTGATCTGTTCAAATAGACCAATCTTTAAATAGCATAAAGATGAAAGTAAGAGCATCAGTAAAAAAAAGAAGTGCAGACTGTAAAATAGTTCGCAGAAAAGGTAAATTATACGTAATCAATAAACAAAATCCTAGATTTAAACAAAGACAGGGGTAATTTAGACGATAGTCTATAGCCAAAACTCAGAGTGGGTTTTCTACTGGTTACAGACTAAAGACTACAAACCATTATTTATATTATGGCAAGAATAGCAGGTATAGACATTCCAAAAAACAAAAGAGGAGTTATTTCTTTAACTTATATTTTTGGTATTGGAAGTAGCAGAGCTAAAAATATTTTAGCTGCTGCAAAAGTTGATGAAAACACTAAGGTTCAAGACTGGACAGATGCAGACATTGCTGCAATTAGAGAACAAGTTGGTAAATTCACAATCGAAGGTGAGTTACGTTCTGAGGTTCAATTAAACATAAAACGTTTAATGGATATAGGATGTCAGAGAGGTATTCGTCACAGATTAGGTTTACCATTAAGAGGTCAAAGAACTAAAAATAACTCTCGTACAAGAAAAGGTAAGAGAAAAACAGTAGCTAACAAGAAAAAATAAGTTAGAGATTAACCTAGTTATGGTTTAGTGTAACGTATCAAGTATACAATTTACTAGACAAATTAACTAAACACTAAAAATTATGGCAAAAGCAAGTTCAAAAAAACGTAAAGTAATTGTTGATGCAATTGGAGAAGCGCATATTAACGCTTCTTTTAATAACATCATTATTTCTTTAACCAATAAAAAAGGAGACGTAGTTTCTTGGTCTTCAGCTGGAAAAATGGGCTTTAGAGGTTCAAAAAAGAACACTCCTTATGCTGCCCAATTGGCCGCAGAAGATTGTGCAAATGTTGCAAAAGAGGCTGGTTTGAGAAAAGTAAAAGTTTTTGTAAAAGGTCCAGGTAACGGTAGAGAATCTGCTATTCGTTCTTTACACAACTCTGGAATCGAGGTTACAGAAATTATTGATGTTACGCCAATCCCTCACAATGGATGTCGTCCACCTAAAAGAAGAAGAGTATAATTATATTTTACTCGCTAATAAAAAAAACAATATTTTAATCCATCAGGAGCAGTGTTATCGAAGGATTTAGCCTTAATTCATAACCCCTGATAAATCACTACAAAATGGCAAGATATACAGGACCAAAAACTAAAATTGCACGTAAATTCGGAGAGGCAATTTTTGGAGATGATAAAAACTTTGAAAAAAGAAATTACCCTCCAGGACAACACGGAAACAATCGTAGAAGAGGAAAAAAATCTGAATATGCTATTCAGTTAGCAGAAAAGCAAAAAGCTAAATATACTTATGGTATATTAGAGCGTCAGTTCAGTAATTTATTTAAAAAAGCTTCTGCCTCTCAAGGGATTACTGGTGAGATTTTATTACAACTTTGTGAATCTCGTTTAGACAACGTTGTTTACAGAATGGGGATTTCGAAATCTAGAAGTGGAGCTCGTCAATTAGTAGGTCACAGACATATAACAGTTAACGGTACAATCGTTAACATACCATCTTTCAGATTGATAGAGGGAGACGTTGTAGCGGTTAGAGAAAAATCTAAATCTCTTTTAGCTATTGAAGATGCTTTAGCATCTAACAGTAACGTTTTCGAATGGTTAACTTGGAATAATGACACAAAAACTGGAACTTTTGTTAAAGTACCAGAAAGACTTCAGATTCCAGAAAATATTAAAGAACAATTAATCGTAGAATTATATTCTAAATAATTATTTATTAACATTGGTAATTGGCCAAAGGATTTATTCGTATTTCTTCAAACCTTTAAATCGCGCAACCAATTAACAATTCAAACGAAGAAAAACTATGGCAATTTTAAATTTTCAAAAGCCTGATAAAGTAATCATGATCGAGTCTACCGATTTTTCTGGTAGATTTGAGTTTAGACCTTTAGAACCAGGTTTCGGTTTAACAGTAGGTAATGCTTTACGCAGAGTGCTCTTATCTTCATTAGAAGGTTTTGCAATCACATCATTAAGAATCGAAGGTGTTGAACACGAGTTTTCTACAGTTCCCGGTGTTGTAGAAGATGTAACAGAAATTATCTTAAACTTAAAACAAGTCCGTTTTAAGAAACAAATAGAAGAAACTGATCGAGAAACTGTCTCTGTGTCTGTTTCTGGTCAAGAGCAATTCACTGCAGGAGATTTACAAAAATATATTTCTGGTTTTCAAGTACTAAATCCAAATTTAGTGATTTGTAAAATGGATAAGTCTGTAAATTTAAATGCAGAAATTACAATTGAAAAAGGTAGAGGATTTGTTCCTGCAGAAGAAAATAAAAAAAGCTCTGCACCAATAGGAACTATCTTTACAGATTCTATTTACACTCCAATTAAGAATGTGAAATATGCTATCGAAAACTATCGTGTTGAACAAAAAACGGATTATGAAAAATTAGTTTTTGATATTGATACAGATGGTTCTATCAATCCAAAAGATGCATTAACAGAAGCTGCAAAAATATTAATTCACCACTTTATGTTATTCTCAGACGAGCGTATCACTTTAGAAGCTGATGAAATTGCACAAACTGAAACATATGATGAGGAATCATTACATATGCGCCAGTTATTAAAAACTAGGTTAATCGATATGGATCTTTCAGTTAGAGCTCTAAATTGTTTAAAAGCCGCAGAAGTTGATACATTAGGAGACTTAGTTTCTTTTAATAAAAGTGATTTAATGAAGTTCAGAAACTTTGGAAAAAAATCATTAACAGAACTAGAAGAATTAGTTATTGTTAAAGGTTTAAGTTTCGGAATGGACCTAACAAAATACAAACTAGACAAAGACTAGAAAAATACAGAAAGTTAGCAGTAAATTAAATTACTGCTAACTTTTTAATTTTAATAATTAAATTAATCCTTTCATATTTTGCTCCTCAAAAGAGTAGAAGCAAGATGAAACCGTAAAACAAAAGTCATGAGACACGGAAAAAAACACAATCACCTAGGTAGAAAAACAGCTCATAGAAAAGCGATGTTAGCAAATATGTCTTGTTCTTTAATAACACACAAGCGTATTAACACTACAGTTGCAAAAGCAAAAGCTTTAAGAGTTTTTGTAGAGCCAATTATTACAAAATCCAAAGCAGATACTACTCACAACAGAAGATTAGCTTTCGCTGCTCTAAGAGATAAGTATGCTGTTTCAGAATTATTTAGAGAAGTAGCAGTAAAAGTTGCTGATAGACCAGGAGGTTATGTTCGTATTATTAAATTAGGAAATCGTCAAGGAGATAATGCTCCAATGGCAATGGTAGAATTAGTTGATTACAACGAATTATACAACCCAAAAGGAAATAAAGCTAAAAAATCTACAAGAAGAAGTCGTAGAGGAGGAGCTAAAAAAGCTACTGAAGTTCAAGTTGAAGAAACTACAGCAACAGAAGAAAAGGCTGAAGAATAGAAATGAAGTTTTTTACAAATCATATATAGGGGATGAACATTTATTGTTTATCCCTTTTTTTATGTTTTTAACGAATTATATTAAAATAGTTATTAGAAATTAAAATATAGAATTGTTAAAAAAACTGAAACGTCAATTTCGGTTTTACCTATTAATAATTCGTAATATTGCAAACAATTTACAATTAGATCACACATGAAATATCAATCTAGAAAAAAGGCTTTAGTTTTACTAGCAGATGGTACTATTTTCTATGGAAAATCTGTTGGGATTAAAGGAACATCAACTGGAGAAATTTGTTTCAATACAGGGATGACAGGTTACCAAGAAATTTTTACAGATCCTTCTTATCACCAACAAATTATGGTTACCGCAAATGTACATATAGGTAATTATGGAGTTAATGATGAAGAGGTAGAATCAGATCAAATTCAAATTTCTGGACTAATTTGTAGAAACTTTAGTTTTACACATTCTAGAGTAGATTCAGATGGAAACTTAAAAGATTGGTTTACCAAACACAATCTAGTTGCAATTTCAGACGTAGATACTCGTGCCTTAGTCTCTTATATACGAGACAATGGAGCTATGAATGCAATCATCTCTACAGAAGTCGACAATATTGAAGGTCTAAAGACTCAATTAGCAAATGTACCAAGTATGGAAGGTTTAGAATTGGCTTCTAATGTCTCTACCAAAACTCCTTATACTATTGGCGATGAAAATGCAGAGGTAAAGATTGCAGCCTTAGATTTAGGTGTAAAAAAGAATATTCTTAGAAACTTAGTAGCCAGAGGAGCGTATATAAAAGTATTTCCGTACAATACTTCTTTTGAAGAACTTACTGCTTTTAATCCAGATGGTTATTTTATCTCTAACGGTCCCGGTGATCCAGAACCTTTAACAAGCGCGATTCATGTTGCAAAAGAAATTATACAAAGAGATTTACCACTATTTGGAATCTGTTTAGGACACCAAGTAATTGCCTTAGCTAATGAAATTTCTACTTATAAAATGCACAATGGTCATAGAGGAATTAACCATCCAATTAAAAATGAATTAACTGGCAGAGGAGAAATCACCTCTCAAAATCACGGTTTTAATATCAGTAGAGAAGATGCTGAGGCAAATGAAAATATAGTAATTACTCACACGCATTTGAATGATAACACAGTAGCAGGAATTCAAATGAAAGATAAAAAAGTGTTTTCTGTTCAATACCATCCAGAGGCAGGTCCAGGACCAAATGATTCAAAATATCTTTTTGATCAATTCATAAAAAATATTAAAGATTACAAGCAAGAAACAGCTTCGTAATAAGTACTTAAAGATGAAAACGTTTTCGTAAGAAACTGATACAATATAAGATAAACAAACGATAATTCGTAAATTAGCATAAAATTTAAAATAAATAAACAATCAATATAATGAGTATAGTATTAAGTGTACATGCACGACAAATTTTTGATTCAAGAGGTAATCCAACCGTAGAAGTAGATGTAGTAACTGAAAGTGGTGTTTTAGGAAGAGCTGCTGTTCCGTCTGGAGCTTCAACAGGAGAGCATGAAGCCGTAGAATTACGTGATGGAGGAAGCGATTATATGGGTAAAGGAGTCTTACAAGCAGTAAACAATGTAAATAATATCATTGCAGAAGAATTAATCGGAGTTTCAGTTTTCGAACAAAATGCTATTGACCAATTAATGATTGATTTAGATGGAACACCAAATAAATCAAAGTTAGGTGCTAATGCAATTTTAGGAGTCTCATTAGCTGTTGCTAAGGCTGCTGCGGAAGAAATTGGAATGCCATTATATAGATATGTAGGTGGTGTTTCTGCAAATACACTTCCTGTTCCAATGATGAATATTATTAATGGAGGTTCTCATTCAGATGCGCCAATTGCATTTCAAGAATTTATGGTGATGCCTGTAAAAGCTAAAACTTTTACTGAAGCAATGAAAATGGGTTCTGAAATTTTTCACAACTTAAAGAAAGTTTTACACGATAGAAACTTATCTACAGCAGTAGGTGATGAAGGAGGTTTTGCACCAACTTTAGATGGTACAGAAGATGCTATTGAAACGATCGCTTTAGCTGTTAAAAATGCAGGATATTCTTTTGGTGATGAAATTATGATTGCTCTAGACTGTGCTTCTGCTGAGTTTTATGTTGATGGGAAATATGATTACACAAAATTTGAAGGAGACAAAGGTGTAATTAGAACTTCTGAAGAGCAAGCTTCTTATTTAGCTGAATTATGTGAAAAATATCCAATTATTTCTATTGAAGATGGAATGGATGAAAATGATTGGGATGGATGGAAGTCGTTAACAGAAAAAGTTGGAGATAAAGTTCAGTTGGTTGGAGACGATTTATTTGTAACTAACGTAGAACGTTTATCTAGAGGTATCGAAAATGGAATTGCAAATTCTATTTTAATTAAAGTAAACCAAATAGGTTCCTTAACTGAAACTATTGCAGCTGTAAATATGGCTAAAAATGCAGGATATACTTCTGTAATGTCGCACAGATCTGGAGAAACAGAAGATAACACTATTGCAGATTTAGCTGTTGCTTTAAACTGTGGGCAAATCAAAACAGGCTCTGCTTCTCGTTCAGATAGAATGGCAAAATACAATCAGTTGTTAAGAATTGAAGAAGAATTAGCAGAAACAGCATTTTTTCCCCAAGAAAAAGCATTTAAAATATAATTTTTTACTGTTTCTTTTAACTACAATAAAATTGTAAGTTCTTTTGAAAAGAATTAAAAAAACAAAAAACCCTACAAGTAATTGTAGGGTTTTTTATGATATATATAATTGTTTTAATAAACCTTTAAATTTTATAAATACATTTCAACTTGCTTTCAATTTTCACCAAAAATTAGTAATTTCGTGCTTTTCAAAAAAGATTTAAAATTATTAGTTAATGTCAGAAAAAGCTAGGTTAACATTAGGAGACAACTCATACGAATTTTCATTGATCAAAGGCACAGAAAACGAAGTTGCCATAGATATAAAAACACTAAGGGGTGCCACTAATGGAATCGTTACAATTGATCCTGGATTTAAAAATACCGGTTCTTGCGAAAGTGCAATTACTTTTTTAGATGGAGAAAAAGGAATACTTCGTTACAGAGGTTATCCTATTGAACAGTTAGCAGATAAAGCTGATTTTTTAGAAGTTGCATACGCACTTATATTTGGTAGTCTACCTAATAAAGAACAGTTAGAAAAATTTCATGCAGATATTAAAAAAGAATCTTTAGTTGATGATGATATTAGAAAGATTATAGAAGCATTCCCTAGAAATGCACATCCAATGGGTGTTTTATCTTCATTAACTAGTGCATTAACAGCTTTTAATCCTGATTCTGTAGACATAGCCTCTGAAGAAGATATGTACAACGCAATTGTACAGATATTAGGAAAATTTCCAGTCTTAGTTGCTTGGGCTATGCGTAAAAAAGAAGGATTACCTTTAAATTATGGAAAAAAGTCTCTAGATTATATTGAGAATTTATTACATATGATGTTCAAACAACCTAATGAAGATTTTGTAATAAATCCTATAATTAAAAATGCAATGGATAAGTTGCTGATTTTACATGCAGATCATGAGCAAAATTGTTCTACATCTACTGTAAGAATCGTAGGATCTTCTCATGCAGGGTTATTTCCTTCATTGTCTGCAGGTATTTCTGCATTATGGGGGCCCTTACATGGTGGAGCAAACCAAGCTGTTTTAGAAATGTTAGAAGCAATAAAGGCAGATGGAGGCGACACCAAAAAGTACATGGCAAAAGCAAAAGATAAATCAGATCCTTTCAGATTGATGGGCTTTGGTCATAGAGTTTATAAAAACTTTGACCCAAGAGCAAAAATTATTAAGAAAGCTGCAGATGAAGTATTAAATGACTTAGGGGTAAACGATCCTATTTTAGATATTGCCAAAGGTCTAGAACAAGAAGCTTTAAATGATCCCTATTTTGTTGATAGAAAATTATACCCTAATGTAGATTTTTATTCTGGAATTATATACAGAGCAATGGGTATCCCTGTAGAGATGTTTACAGTAATGTTCGCTCTAGGAAGATTACCTGGTTGGATTGCTCAATGGAAAGAAATGCGTTTACGTAAGGAGCCAATTGGTAGACCACGCCAAATTTATATCGGTGAAAATGAAAGAGACTTCGTAGATATTGAAAAAAGATAATTTTAAAAAGCTCCATATTTTATGGAGCTTTTTTTATTGCCTTATGAGACAAAACTAAATATTTATAAAGAAACCTTATTTTTAAAAGTAGTTATTTTGAAGTTGTAAAGCTTAATGTTAGACAACTAAAAGTTACAGATACGATACTTCTAAAGTATAGTGAACATTTGATTTGCAACTAAAGAGCGAAGATATGATTGCTAAATTGTTAAAAAGGTTTATACCCAAAAGAAACACATTGTATTTGACTTGTGGTTTTGAGCTTAGATGAAGAACAAAGTCAAGGAGTTTATTACGTTGTTCTCTACCATTACAAATCAAAAGTGTAAATAAACCTTGTTTTAACACATCTTAAACAGAGTTTCTATTTGCTTGTTTTTAACTTTGATGTATAAAATTAAGTTTACCGTTAATTTTCACACGCATGTTACCTTCATCTTTACCAATTTTTCAATTTTCCTCAGCATCAAATATTAGTAATTGGCATGTGGTGGATGATGTTGTAATGGGAGGAGTTTCATCCGGAAATTTTAATTTAAATAATGAGGATTATGGAAATTTCTCTGGAACTATTTCTTTAGAAAATAACGGAGGTTTTTCTTCTTTACAATATAAATTTAAAAGCATACAGGTAAAATTTTTCACGAAAGTTGTTATAGAAATTAAAGGCGATGCAAAAGATTATCAGTTTCGAATAAAAAGCAAACAAGATCACTACTATTCATATGTCTATAAATTTTCTACAAATAATAGTTGGCAGACTATAGAAATTCCCTTTTCAATTATGTACCCAGCATTTCGAGGAAAAAAGTTAGCAATGGAAAACTTTAACGCAAACGAAATATCTCAAATAGCTTTTTTAATAGCCAATAAAAAAAAGGAACATTTTCAACTATTAATCAAAGGGATTTATTTAAAATAAGTACTTATCAAAATCTTTTCATATCTTTCTATTTTAAAGATTAATGAAAGAAAACCTTGAAAATATAGATACAACAAAATCTGAAGCGATAACAGATTCAATTCAAAATGATGCAAAAGGTTTAATGCAAAAAATTAAGAAGTTTTTAAATGAACTTTTTGATTTTAGAGATGATACCGATTTTGAAGCCACGTTAAATGCTATAAAAGCCGATATACCATTCAAAGGTGCCACGGCTTGGATATTAATTTTTGCAGTTTTTGTAGCCTCAATTGGATTAAATGCAGATTCTACAGCAGTTGTAATTGGAGCCATGTTAATTTCTCCTCTTATGGGACCAATTCTAGGACTGGGAATGTCTTTTGCTTTAAACGACATCGGAACATTAAGAAAATCGTTAAAGAATTTAGGGGTTATGATTGCGCTGAGCTTGTTAGCTTCATTCATGTTTTTTTACGTTTTTCCGTTAAGTGAAGATACTTCTGAGTTGTTAGGAAGAACGAAACCTGATATACGTGATGTGTTAATTGCTTTTTTTGGTGGTTTGGCTCTAATGGTAGCCAGAACAAAAAAAGGTACAATTGCTTCTGTGATTTTTGGAGTTGCTATTGCAACAGCATTAATGCCTCCTTTATGCACTGCTGGCTATGGACTAGCAGTAGGAAATTGGTGGTATTTTTTAGGCGCATTATATTTATTTACGATCAATGCTATTTTTATTGCTTTAGCAACATTTGTGGTGTTAAAGTTTTTGCGTTTTCCAATGCACAAGTACGCAAATGCAGCAAAAAGAAAACGCTATGCCACAATTGCTTCTGTAACAGGTTTGGCAGTAATGATACCTGCTGTTTTTACGTTTATTCAAGTATTTGAAGAAAATCAAATAGAAAGACAGTTCAACGGTTTTATCAATAAAGAGGTTGCTACAATAGAAAATTTTCAGCTTTTAGGAATTCCAGATTTAGATATTCCTGCAAAAGAAATTCGATTGAGTTTTTTTAATGAAGTAAGTGAAGGTGAAAAGAATATGATGAGAAACCAATTGATTCATAACGAAAATTACAATCGATTAAAAGATTTTCATATAAAAATAAAAGGGAGTAATACCAAAAGTTTTGAGTTGATAACTACAGCTTATAATGAAAAGCGAGAAGAACTTCAAGAAAGCAGAAATATTATTGAAGGTCTGCAAAAAGAGATCAAACAACTAAAGCAAACAATAACAATATTAAATGAACGAATTGAAGCAGACGCTTTGAATCAAAATAAAAAGGCAATTGCTTTTAGTGCTATTGCAAAAGATTTAAAAATAAGATATAGTGATATTGAGCAAATTGCTTTTGCAAATCAGTTGTTTTCTAAAGATTTTATTAATATTGATACCATTCCATTACTAACTATAAAATGGAAAGCATCTTTAGCAGATAGTATGCTTTTATCTAAAGAAATAGAATTAAAAAGTTGGTTGCAAAATGAACTAAAGCTAGATACGTTATATTTAAAAAGGCAATAAAAAAAGCAGCATTTTTAAACGCTTTTTTTTATCAAGTCAAATGATCTCCAATACTTTCTGTTATTTCAGTACTTTTTTATTTGTTATCTGGGTATTCTTATTTCTACGTTTTTATTAAACAAGTATTTTTTTGAATTACTTGTATTTAGACATTCAATGCGTGTTCTTCGTTGTTTCCCTTTTTTATAAACAATGTCTCTAAAAACAAAAAAGTTCCCCTCAGGAACATCAAAAAGAAATTTTTTTCCATCAGCTGCTCTATTTTCTTTTAGGGCTAGTGCCAAATCTGTATCAGAGTCTGTACTTGCTTTTGGGTTTTTTAAGTAATTGGCTAAATAAGGTAAAATTTCTAAAGGGTAAATTTCGGGTTTTAGAAAAGGTAACATTAAATGCTGAAAAATAGTCTTCCATTCTTTTCCATGAGGTTGAACTCTTCCAAATTTCTGATGGGTTACATGATGCGCAATTTCGTGCACTAATGTTAGTAAAAATTGATATTGATTTAGATTGTTGTTGATCGTTATTTGAAATTTTCCATTGGGTAACATTCTAAAATCACCATGTTTTGTTTGACGTTGATGAACAATTTTTAATTCAAAATCATGTTCGTCTATTAAAAATTTAACAAAAGGAACTGACTTATCAGGAACATGAGTAACCCATTTTTGCTGTAAAATATTGGTTTTATGTGTTTCACTGTTGAATATCAAATAGTCTCTTATTAGATTAAAAAAATTAAGGAGTTGTAGAGGAAACTTCTAGCACTTTTCCATTATAATATTGATGTCCAGTCAAAGAAAAGTTATAAATATAATTGGCCATTTCTTTTGCTGTTACTGGAGCTTTATAGTCAGGAAAAGCCTCTTGTAACATTTCTGTTTGTACAGCCCCTAAAGCTAATACGTTAAAAGCAATTTTACATTCTTTATATTCTTCTGCTAATAATTCTGATAATGTAATTACAGCACCTTTTGCAGAACTGTAAGCTGCTAACCCAGGAAATTTCATGCTACCCTGTATGCCACCCATACTACTAATAGTAACTACATGACTTTTTTGAGGCATAAAAGGAAGTAGACCTTTTGTTATAGCAGCTACTCCAAATACATTTACCTGATAAGAAGATAGAAAATCCATTGTGTTTATCTCTGAAAATGGTTTATTGATTAGTTTACCTGCGTTATTAATAAGAATATCTACCTTTTTCCAGTGAGAAGCTACGAATTCAGAAACTCGTTGTATCTCTTCGTCTTTTGAGAGATCTACAGAAATAGCAACAATGTTTTGGTGGTTTATTGCTTGTAAGGGTTTTGTGTTTCTAGAAACAGCGAGAACCTTATGGCCTTTGTTTGCAAAGATTTGAGCTAACTCAAAACCAATTCCTCTGCTTGTTCCTGTAATTACAACGTATTTCATTGAAAAATGATTTTTAACTAAATTACTTTTTTTTAATCAATTGAAATGAATTGTTTAGATAAATGTGAGTTTTTAACAATAAGTATTTGTTAAAAACTTAGTCTTCGTCTTCTTTAAAAATAATATGCTGATAGGTTCCTAGATCTGGCGCTGTAGTTCTATCTATACCTAAAATATCTGTATTGTAAATAGAGCGAATTCCCTTGTTTATGGCATCAGAGTTCTCACCAATCCTAAAATCATTAGCCCTAACGTCTTTAAAATCTGCGTTTCCATTTAAGATGATATTGTTAAAGAATTCGTTGGTAAAATCTACTTCAGGGATACCTTCAAAATCCTTATTGGTATCATTAAATTGAATCATACAGCTATTTATATTGTAATTAAAAGAACTTCCTTCAACTCTATCCAATACAAATTCTATGTTGTTGCCTCCATCAATAATACAATTTACAAATGTAGCTGAAGTTAAGTCTAAGGTTTCTGTAATCTCTTCGCCATTTTTATCTTTAAAACGAATAAAATTGTTTACTAAAACTGTAGGCAATTGTCGCAAGCTATTATTCCAATAATTTGAAAATGTACAGTGATTAAAATTATAAAAACCACCCAAAGTAGCAGCAAGTGAACACTGGCCAGCATTCCCAATAACAGTATTTGCTCCTCTTATGTTTGTGTTTCTTCCTAAGATACCAAAGCTAGAGTGATTGTAGATTTCTGAATTTCTTATATGTAGTGTTGAGTTTCTAGAACTTGTAATTCCATCTACCAAAATACCAACAACAGCATTTTTTATAACAGCATGTTCTATACTATTATTTACACTACCTTCTCTAAGCCAAATAGTACCCCATTGGCCAGCTACATTATTAAAATTAGGTTCTAGACGATCGCCTTCGAAAATTATTTTACGATCTAACGTTCCTTGTACTTTAAGGGTAGCTCCAGTGTCTATAATTAAACCAGAATTTTCATGAAAGTGTACTTTAGCACCAGCTTCTATTGTTAATGTTTTTCCTTTAGGTACTGCAGCAAAACCATAAATAACTGTTGGCTTTTCATTGGTAAATGTTAATTCATCATCCTTTAAGAATCTACCTAATAAACCAGTAGATTCATCGTTCACAAATAAAGTGTCAATAACAAATTTATTATCGATTTCATTTCTATTAGGAAAAATAAAATTAGCATCCTTTACTAAGGTTACTAAATTGACACTTTGTTGTCTGTTTCCAGTATCAAATACAACGTTTTCTGCATGTAATAATTCGTTAGCTTCATTAGTATCTTTTGTAGTTTCAACAAAAATAAAAATACTGTCTTTGGCCAAAATATCGATGTCTTCAAATATTTTCCCTAAATTATCGATTCCTAAATCTCCATCAACATTTAACCGGTAGTTAGAGTTGTAACCATTTTCTAAAGCAATATTGGGAATGGTAATATCTTTGTTACTGTTATTATATACTTTAAATGTATAGGTTGATGAGCCAATATTTTTGAAAATAGTGTCTAAAAAAACAGTGTCTTTAGAGAATTGTAAGTTTCCAAAGTTTGGAATGGTGCTAAAATCTTTCCTACATGACGATACTGAAACTAATACCATAGTAATAAATGTAGCTAATGCGAATTGTAAAAGGACTTTACGACTGGTTTTCTTCATAAAAAGACGATAGTTCTAAATGTTATGTAATTTGATATAGTTTGGTTTATTATTTTTTTATCAGCTTTATTTCAAAAAGTTTCCCCCAATTTTTTCCAGTAACAAACAAACGATTATTTTCCTTGTCATAAGCAATTCCATTCAAAACTTCATCTTGGGGTGTTAATGTTTGAGTTTTTTCCATTTCTTTTTTTAGTCTTTTTAAATTGGCAACACCCTCAACAATTCCGTTTTCAGGGTTTATAATTACAATGGCATTTTGTTGGTATTTATTGGCATAAATTTTACCATCGATCAGTTCTAGTTCATTAATATTATCTAGCTTATACTGGTTTGTATATACTTGTATAAATTTTTTTTCTCTTAAAGTTAATGCGTCTAAAAACCATATTTTTTGAGTGCCATCAGATTTTATCAATTCTTTACCATTGTTGGTTAAGCCCCAACCTTCTTTACTTTTATTGTAAGTAAATTCTCGTTCTTTTTCAAAAGTACTTAAATTGTAAACAAATCCTTTTTTTGCTTGCCAGGTCAACCAGTAAATTTTTTCATTTAAAATAGTCATTCCTTCGCCAAAGTATTCATTATCAATTGCAACTTTTTGTAACACTTTACCTGTTTTGATGTCAACCTTTCGTAAAGTTGATTTCCCTCTTTTTCCTGTAGTCTCATATAAATACCCATTGTGATATTCTAAACCTTGTGTGTAAGCACTAGTATCATGAGGATAAGTGTTGATAATTTTATATGTATAAATTGACGGTTTTACATTTGCAAAAACTTCAAAAAAACTATTTTTAGTCTTTGTCTTTTTATCAAAAGTAATCAAAGCAGTTATTTTATGCTTCCCAACACCAAGGTCTTTTGTATTTATTGTTGCTGTATTTCCAAAACTTGTAATCTCTTTTCCATTTGTAAAAAAAGTTACTTTTTTTACTGCTTTGTCATTCTCTTCTTGTAAAGTAATTTGTAAAGTCTCATTTAATGTAATTTCTTTTTTATGCGCTAATTTAAATTTATAAACATTGGAACATGAAATAAACAATAATAAGGCTAGTAAATAAAAGAAGTTTAAACGAAAGCTTTTCATTTTTATAATATGGTTTATGATTTCTTAAAAGTTGATTTTCAAATAAAAGCAATAAATTATTTGCAGATAAAAAAATATCGTTATTTTTGCAACCTCTAAATGGCGGGTCACAGCTATTTTACAATTGGAGTAAAAACTTACCACTTTTGCTCTTGCAAACATAACATTAAAGTATTAAAATATTATAAAATGAAAAAAGGAATTCACCCAGAAAATTACAGAATGGTGGCTTTTAAAGATATGTCTAATGGAGATGTTTTTTTAACGCGTTCTACAGCTGACACTAAAGAAACTTTAGAAGTAGAAGGTGCAGAGTATCCTTTAGTGAAATTAGAAATTTCTAGAACCTCTCACCCATTTTACACAGGTAAATCGAAGTTAGTAGATACTGCTGGACGTATTGATAAGTTTAAAAACAAATACGCGAAGTTTAAAAAGTAATTTGATTACAAAACATATATTATAAAGGCTGTCAACTAAGACAGCCTTTTTTTGATTTCAATTAAAGCGTGTTCTGTAAAATTATGTTAAGCTTTTTTGTTGTTACCTGGTGTGGTTCTTGTGTAAAATAACTTCCTTATTTTGAAAAAATAAATAGCGAATATGCCAGTAAAAATGTTGAAGTATTGTTTTTTAGTTTAGATTGTCAAAAGAGAATAGAAAATAAATTACTCCCTTTTATCCTAAAAAAGAAGCTGCAATCGAAAGTAATCTTTCTAAATGACATTAATGAAGATTATTGGATCAAAGCAATTGACTTAACTTGGTCAGGAGCAATACTAGCAACAATCATTTTCAATAAAGTAAATAGAAAGTTCTTTGAAAAATCACTTGATTACAAAACATTAGAAAAAGAAGTGCAAGTTTTTATTCATTAAGTATTCAGTGTTCTGGAATTAGTGAAAAACGTTTGATTTTAATTGTACTATATCAATAACTATTTTCTTGGTAGCTAACTTTGCTGAATATATGATGAGAGACTCTATAAGTACTGCCCATGTTGTAAGTAAATAAAAACAAAAAGTAGTTTTATTGGAGCAATAGATAATGGCAACTATAAGAAGCCTGATCAGGTAACCATAAAATATGTTGAAAATGCTATTAATGCTTTGTTAAAAGCGCACAAGCCATTGTTATATTTACATTCCCAATTATTTGTACATAAGAATCTAGAGCCAAAGCCCTGATAGGTTTTGTAAAAGTAATTGGTTTACCTACCCGCTTTTTTGAAATCTAAAAAAATTATATTTGTACGAAATTAAAGAAGAACAATGAACATACAAGACGCACAGAAGCAAGTAGATGATTGGATTAAAAACCACGGAGTTCGTTATTTTAATGAGCTGACCAATATGGCACAACTTACTGAAGAAGTTGGCGAGGTTGCTAGAATAATTGCAAGACGTTATGGAGAGCAGAGCGAAAAAGAATCGGATAAAAATAAAGATTTAGGAGAAGAGTTGGCAGATGTGGTTTTTGTAGTTTTATGTTTGGCAAACCAAACTGGTATCAATTTACAAAATGCCTTTGAGAAGAAATTAGATATGAAAACACAACGAGACCACAACCGTCATCACAATAACAAAAAGTTACAATAATATGAGTTTTATAAATACATTGAAGCAGCCCATATTTTGGAAGAATTTTGCAAAAATTGCACTCCCTTTTTTTATCGTTGTTGTTGTAGTTTCTCTACTAATAGAAAGTTTTAGTGCTATTTTTTCTGGTGATTTTGCAACAGTAAATCAAGAAAATTTTGCGAATGGACAATGGAAAATATTTTTTGGGTTTAAGGTGGTTTTTACAGTGATTTACGCATTTTACATAACCAACAAGAATATGAACTAGTTTGCAAAAAGACTTTTGCTTTAACACTATAAGTTTTTTTGTTCGTTACCAAAAAATGCTATTTGTATAATTTACAAGTTATATGCCTACTTTCTTTGAAAATGTCTATTGTTGCTCTATTACAAGCCTATAGTGTAAAGCTAAATGAAAAACAATTTGAACAGAACCTACGATCAATAGAAAGAAAATATCTTTTGCACATTTTTCATAAAAAAGTTTTCGATTAGAGGACTATCTTTTAAAGCTCTTTATTTTTTTTAAATAAAAAAAATAATTATCCATATTGGTTATGTAAATTTGAAATTTGAAAACAAAAACTTGATTTAAGTATGGATATTCTTTTGAAACAGCTTTCTAATAAAAATGTGATAGAAAAAATAACAATTTCAGGTTCAAAGAGTGAATCGAATAGATTGTTGATTTTACAGAAGTTGTTTCCAGAATTAAAAATAGAAAATTTATCAGATTCTGATGATTCTATACATATGCAGCATGCATTGTCAACAGATAAAACTATAGTAGATATTGGACATGCAGGCACAGCAATGCGTTTTTTAACCTCTTATTTTGCCGTTAATACAGGAAGACAGACTGTACTTACAGGTTCAGAAAGAATGCAAAATAGACCTATAGAAATTCTTGTAAATGCTTTAAGAGATTTAGGCGCAGACATTTCATACGAAGCAAAAGAAGGCTATCCACCAATCAGAATCAAAGGAACAAAACTAACTAAAGAGAAAGTTCTTATTAACGGAAATGTGAGTAGTCAATACATTTCTTCCTTATTATTAATTGCCTCAAAGCTAGAAAAAGGATTAATTATTGAATTGGTTGGTGAAATTACTTCAGTACCATATATAAAAATGACATTGAGTCTGCTAACTCAATTGGGAATAAAAAATTCTTTTGTAGGAAATAAGATTCAAGTCTATCCAAAGCACAATATTGAAAAACAAACCGTTGTTGTTGAGTCAGATTGGTCTTCTGCTAGCTATTTTTATTCAATTGTGGCCTCATTAAAAATTGGTTCACAAATACAATTAACTGCCTACAAAGAAAGTAGTTTGCAAGGAGATTCATGCTTAGCAGAAATTTATCAACACTTTGGAGTTTTTACGAAATTTAAAGAAAACTCAATTGTGTTAACTAAAGAAAAACCCACAAACCTCAATAGTTTAGAGTTGGATTTAGTAAATGCTCCAGATATTGCACAAACGATTGTTGTTTCTTGTTTTTTAGAAAAAATAGCCTGTAATTTAACAGGCTTGCATACACTTAAAATAAAAGAAACAGATCGTTTAGAAGCTTTAAAAGAAGAGTTGACAAAGCTGGGAGCTAATATTTCAGTAACTGATAAAAGTTTACATTTAGAAGCTTCAAAAGAGATGAATAGCAATAAGTCTATTGCCACTTACAACGATCATAGAATGGCTATGGCATTTGCACCTCTAGCTTTAAAAGTTCCTATACAAATTTTAAACGCTGAGGTAGTTACAAAATCTTACCAAAAGTTTTGGGACGACATGAAGCAGATAGGAATTCAAATAGAAAAAATTTAATCATTAGATAGCTGTAGATTTTTAGATTTTAGTTCTCGTTGTAGATTTTTTCTAAAGTAAACAGATTAGTAGTTTTTTAACCTATAAAAAACACACTATCTATTAACAGTTTTTAATCTTTATTACCTTATAATTGTTCTATACAAAACTTTTAGGTAGATTACTTGACAACCCCTATTTTCAAATCGTATCTTTGTGGCCTTTATAGAAAAAACTACTTATGAAATTATCAAATTTTGACTTCGATTTACCAGAGGAACTTTTAGCAGAATATCCTGCAGAGCACAGAGATGAGTCTCGTTTAATGGTATTGAATAGAGAGAAACAGACTATAGAACACAAATTGTTTAAAGATGTTATTAATTACTTTGACGAAGGCGATGTAATGATGTTAAACAATACCAAAGTTTTTCCTGCCAGAATGTTCGGAAATAAAGAAAAAACTGGCGCTAGAATAGAAGTTTTTTTACTTCGTGAATTAAATGCAGAAAATAGGCTTTGGGATGTTTTAGTTGATCCTGCAAGGAAAATTAGAATTGGTAATAAGTTGTTTTTTGGAGAAGACGATAGCTTAGTCGCAGAGGTAATAGACAATACAACTTCAAGAGGAAGAACGTTACGTTTCTTATTTGACGGAAGTTATGAAGAGTTTAGAACCAAATTGATAGAATTGGGAGAAACTCCTTTACCAAAATACATCAATAGAGAGGTAGAGCCAGAAGATGAAGAACGTTACCAAACAATTTATGCAAAACACGAAGGGGCAGTAGCAGCTCCAACTGCAGGTTTGCATTTTTCTAAACACTTGTTAAAGCGTTTAGAAATTAAAGGAGTAGATTTTTCAGAAATGACGTTACATGTAGGTTTGGGTACGTTTAGTTCAGTTGAAGTAGAAGATTTATCGAAACACAAAATGGATTCTGAGCAGATCGAAATTCTAAAAGACGCTGCAGATAAAATAAACGTCGCTAAAGCACAAAAAAGAAGAGTTTGTGCTGTTGGAACTACTGTAATGCGAACTGTAGAATCCTCAGTTTCCGCAAATCAGCAATTGAAAGAATTTAGTGGTTGGACAAATAAATTTATTTTTCCACCCTATGATTTTAACATTGCTAATGCAATGATTACAAACTTTCATACACCAAAGTCTACATTAATGATGATGACTGCAGCTTTTGCTGGTTATGATTTTTTAATGGAAGCTTACAAGGAAGCTGTAAAAGAAAAATATCGTTTTTATTCTTATGGAGACGCAATGTTGATTCTATAATAGAGTTTAGAACTTAATTTCTATAATTTAGCCATAAATTCACCTAATAATAAAGCGAATTTATGGCTAATTCATTACTAATATAACCGTAAGACTTGAATAAGAAAAAAGACATACGAGCTTTAACTAAAGAGCAACTTAGAGATTTTTTTGTAGAAAATGGAGATAAGGCTTTTCGTGGAAATCAAGTTTTCGAGTGGCTCTGGAATAAATCGCTACATTCTTTTGAAGAAATGACAAATATTTCTAAAAACACAAGAGAAATGTTACAAGCAAACTTTGTAATTAACCACATTAAAGTGGATAGTATGCAACAAAGTAATGATGGTACCATTAAAAACGGAATAAAGCTTCATGATGGTTTGGTGGTAGAATCCGTTTTAATTCCAACCTCCAAAAGAACTACAGCCTGTGTGTCTAGTCAAGTAGGGTGTAGTTTAGATTGTAAATTTTGTGCAACAGCCCGTTTAAAACGTATGCGGAATTTAAATCCAGATGAGATTTACGATCAAGTAGTAGTTATAGACAAACAGAGCAGGCTATACCATAATAAAAAATTAACCAATATTGTGTTTATGGGCATGGGAGAACCATTAATGAATTACAACAATGTGTTAAAATCTATAGAAAAAATTACCTCAGAAGAAGGTTTAGGCATGTCTGCAAAAAGAATTACAGTTTCTACTTCTGGTGTGCCAAAAATGATTAAAAAAATGGCAGACGAAGAGGTGCGTTTTAATTTGGCAGTCTCCTTGCATTCTGCAATAGATGAAGTCCGTACTTCAATAATGCCTTTTAATACCACTTTCCCCTTAGAGGATTTAAAAGAATCTTTACTGTATTGGTACGAAAAAACAAAGCGAGCAGTTACTTATGAATATGTAGTTTGGGAAGGAATTAACGATAGAAAAGAAGATATTAAAGCATTGGTAGAATTTTGTAAGTACATTCCTTGTAAGGTAAATTTAATTGAATACAATCCAATTGATGATGGAGTTTTTCAACAAGCATCTTCTCAAGCGATAAATAATTATATTTCTAATTTAGAAATGCATAACGTTACTGTAAATCTAAGAAGAAGTAGAGGTAAGGATATTGATGCTGCTTGTGGGCAATTAGCTAATAAATCTTAAATCGGTTTAATTTTCTAATTCAATTTTATTAAGTTCTGCTTTTAATTTTTCCCAAGTACTGTTATTTAATATATTTTGGAATTTCGCATGCTCTTTGTCTTTACTGTATTTAATAATATAGTTAACTCTTTTTTCTAATTCTGGATGAGAACTAATCCAAGATAAATTAATTACATCATTGTTTTTATCAATAGAAAGGGCGTATAAAAAATTTGCTAAAGCTTCTGGATTTATTTTTGCTTTAAGTAGATAATCAATAGCATTTAAATCTGCATCTTTTTCTAAATTCCTATCAAAAGCACTACTAGAAATTATTTTTAAGAATTCTCCTGTAGATTCTGAGTTATTGCCTGTAATCGAAGAAATTAAAACAGAAAGACCTACTTCTGTAATCAATTTTTTCATAATGTGATTTAATTGGATATGTGCTATTTCATGACAAATAATAGCAGCTAGTTCTTCTTGACTTTTTGTCTTTGAAATTAGACTACTATAAATTATTAGATGGCCATCAGGTAAAGCCAAAGCATTAATTTCTTGGTTTTTTATAATTTGAGGTTTTATATTTTTACGATCAATTTGATTTGCTTTACAAATTTTAGTTACCAAACTGTCAATGGTATTTGTCACAAAAATATTTTCTATTTTGGTTTTTTCAAATTCTTTTATTAAAAGTTCTCCTAATTCTTTTTCTAGACGATCAGTTTTTTTTTCAATTTCAAAAATTGAAACCCATTTAATTTGAGTTAAACACAGCCATATCGAAATAAATACAAGAGCAATAATTATTCCTTGAAATAAAGACTTTTTCATTTTTTAGAATTGAGAAAAGTAGTTGCTAAAGTACCATAAAACCACCACTCTACATGAATTCCTTTTCTAGTTTGAATAGCTGTGTAAATAGTAGCAATAAATTCAATTGAATTAAAAAGAAATAAAGCAATTATGTATGCAATATAGTTATTGGTAATACTACCCTCTTGAAAGACTATTGATATTGTCCACCAAAATCCAAAACTATTTATAAAGAGTATAGATAATTGAGATAATAAAGCCTGTGTGCAATGCCAACGAACAAAATAAGTAGATTTTCTATTACCCAAATAAAAGATTAAAGTAGCAATAAGGTTTACTATAGGAAAAGGAAGCCCTACTATAATAGCAATTAAAGACATTAAATAGCTATTACAAGCAGCTTCAGATTCATGTTCTTTAGGAGTGTAGGCAAATTCTTTTATTTGTACCATTAATTTTTTATTATGTTCCAGATCCAATTACATAGTATTATAAGTACTGCAAAAGCTGTATATTTCTTATTGCCTAAAATAATTTCTATTTTTCTATAAAAATAAAATAAAGAGTTTTTTTTATTTATCAAGTCTACCAAAATCCAAAAAGGTACTAGTATCATTATTAATCCAACTAAATACCCTAAAGGGTTTAAGTATAAGGCCTTGTGAAAATTGCCATGAAGTAAAGCAACAATAGATCGAGTAGACCCACAAGAGGGACAAGGAAAACCGGTACTACTTTTTATAATACAAGCCCCAACAGATTGAGTTTTTAATATATTTTTATTAATATTAAAATAAAGCCATAAATACCCAAATGAACAAGCCATAATGAGTATTACATATAGCTTGTTTCTATTAAGTGTCATTTATTAAATCAAATTTTGTTCGATTTTTTGAGAGTTCTTTTCTTTAGTAGCTTGTTGAATTAAAAATAAATCAACAATAGCCCAAACTCCAAAACCACCACATGTTAAAAGCTTACCAACTCCTAAACCAGTATCGCCAATCAAAAAACGATCTATTCCTAAACTACCTGCTAAAATAGATACGATTAGAATAGTTGTTGGATCCTTAAATTGAAGAGTTGATAATATAGACCATTTCGAATCATCAACATCTAATAATCTACTTCTGAGCATTAGCATTTTATGACTTTCAAAATATTTACCGTTAGACATTATAAACATATCTACCTTTTGTGTATCCATTATTTTATTTTTAATTAGGTTTGATCATTTTTTTATAAAGAATTCGAACATACAAATACTTATTTTAATAAAAAAAAATTTATTAAAATATTTAGATTGCTTAAAATTATTTTAGAAAAAAAATCTTAACTAATATTTAGTTTTTACAGAATGTATTGGACCATAGCTTCTCATTTTTATTCAGTATTTTTGCATTTCTATTCTGAAACCAGTATTCTCTGAATGAATATTATTGCCGAAATAAAAGTTCCCATCCAAAAAGAAATGGATCTCTTTGAAGGAAAATTTAGAGCATCTATGTTATCTAAAGTTCCTCTCTTAAATAGAATCACGTATTATATTATAAGAAGAAAAGGAAAACAAATGCGCCCGATGTTTGTTTTTTTAGTCGCCAAATTGGTTTCTAATGGCGGTTTTGATGAGAGAACGTATAGAGGAGCTTCTGTTGTAGAGTTAATCCATACCGCTACGTTAGTTCATGATGATGTTGTTGATGATAGTAATAAAAGACGAGGTTTTTTTTCTGTAAATGCTCTATGGAAAAATAAAATAGCTGTACTTGTAGGAGATTATTTACTTTCAAAAGGATTATTATTGTCTATAGATAATGAAGATTTTGATTTGTTAAAATTAATTTCAATTGCGGTTAGAGAAATGAGTGAAGGAGAGTTGTTGCAAATTGAAAAAGCTAGAAAATTAGACATTACAGAAGATGTCTATTTCGAAATTATTCGAAAGAAAACAGCAACTTTAATTGCAGCTTGTTGTGGTATTGGAGCAAGTTCTGTTGGAGTAAAAAACGAAGTGATTCAAAAAATGCGAAAATTTGGAGAATATATTGGTATTGCTTTTCAAATAAAAGATGACTTGTTTGATTATACTGACGATAAAATAGGCAAACCCACAGGTATAGACATCAAAGAGCAAAAAATGACTTTGCCCTTAATTTATACTTTAAACATTTGTTCTAAAAAAGAAAAAAATTGGTTGATCAATTCCATTAAAAATCACCACAAGGACAAAAAAAGAGTTAAAGAAGTTATCGCTTTTGTAAAAGAAAGTGGAGGGATTGAATATACCACTCAAAAAATGCATAACTATAAAAATAGAGCAATAACTATTTTAGAAGATTTTCCAAACACCCAATACAAAACCTCTTTACTGACAATGATTGATTATGTTGTAAATCGAAAAATTTAATCCTTACTTAACTATTGTTAACGCATTTTTTGACAATGAATAGATCATAAAAATGTGTTTTTTATTGGGTTTCTTGTAATATTAATAGTTCTTCTATGATATCTCGTTTATTAGATAATCTTGGTACTTTGTGTTGCCCTCCTAATTTTCCTCTATTCTTAAGCCAATCATAAAAAAGATGTTCCTTAGCAACGTGGATCTTGGGTAACGTTAAGGTCATGTTTTTGTAACGTTTTGCTTCATAGTCTGAATTAATTGCTTTCAAAGAATTGTCTAGTATTTCTGTAAAGTAATTCATACTCTTGGGTGCTTTAGTAAATTCGATAATCCATTCATGTCCTCCTTTTTCATTACCTTTCATAAAAATAGGTCCAACAGTATAATCTTTAATGAATGCATTTGTCTTTTGACAGGTTACTTGTAAAGCATCCTCTACATTTTCAATATTCAATTCTTCTCCAAAAACATTAATGTAATGTCTGGTTCTTCCAGTAATTTTTATTCGGTAAGGTTTTAAAGAGGTAAAACGAACTGTATCTCCAATCATATAACGCCACAAACCTGCATTAGTTGTTATGAGTAAAGCGTAATCGACATTCAATTTTACTGCTCCTAAAGGAATTGCTGTAGAGCTTTCTCCTTTATAATATTTCATATCTATAAACTCGTAGAAAATACCATAATCTAGCATTAAGAGCAATTCATTGGAGTTGTTGTTATCTTGAATTGCAAAAAAACCTTCCGATGCATTATAGGTTTCATAATATCTAAAGTCAGTTTTCGGAATCAGTTTTTTATACTGTTCCTTATAAGGATTGAAATTTACACCACCATGAAAGTACACTTCTAAATTTGGCCACACTTCTAGAATGTTATTTTTTCCTGTCCGCTTTAAAACTTTGTTTAGTAAAACTAGCATCCAACTAGGTACACCAACTAAACTGGTAATATCTTCTTTAATAGTCTCATCAATAATCGCTTCTATTTTAGTTTCCCATTCGCTCATTAATGCAACTGCTTGGCTTGGAGCAGAACTAAAGTCGGCCCAAAAAGGCATATTCTCGATAATGATAGCAGATAGGTCTCCAAAATAAGAATTATTGTCTAAATACACTTCAGAACTTCCTCCTAAGCGTAAACCTTTACCAGTAAATAGCTTCGCATCAACATTGTTATTAATATACAAGCACAACATATCTTTACCAGCTTTCATATGACAATATTCTAAGGCTTCATCAGAAACAGGAATGAATTTGCTTTTTGCATTTGTGGTTCCACTAGATTTTGCAAACCACTTTATTTTTGTTGGCCAGAATAAATTTTGCTCTCCACTTCTACAGCGTTCAATTAGAGGTTCAAAAGTTTCATATTTTTGAATGGGTATCTTTTCTATAAATTGGCTGTAATCTTTAATAGATGAAAATTCGTGTTTTTTTCCAAATTCAGTATTTCTTGCAGTTTTTAAGAGCTTGAATAACAACTCTTCTTGAACTTCTGTAGGATATTTTAAAAATAGTTCAATTTGATGTTTTCGCTTTCTTAAAAACCAAGAAATTATAGAGTTGATAAACTGAAAAGGCATGAATTTCGTAAATTTGTTAAGGATGAACCTTACAATAGATTAGACGTTTTGGTTTAGCTAAAAATACTAAAATTTATTTCAATGAAGTATCAAGGAGTTTTAAAAAAGATGGCAACGGAAAATACTACTGAAGTACAGTATTATTTAGATATGAACAATGATTTTTTACATATCAATCAGTTGATGAATAAAGAATTGACAATTTCTTTTGTAAAATATCAGTGTTTAAATTGTAGTGTAGACGAACCCATTTATAGACAAGGATTTTGTAAAAAGTGCTTTTTTGAAATTCCTCAAGCTGCAGATTGGATTATAAGACCAGAATTGAGTAAAGCACATCTGGGTATTGAAGATCGCGATTTGGATTATGAAAAAAAAGTACAATTGCAACCACATATTGTCTATTTGGCCAATTCAAGCAATGTGAAAGTTGGAGTAACAAGAAAACAACAAATTCCTACCCGTTGGATAGATCAAGGAGCGCATGAAGCTATTGCAATTGTAGAAGTGCCTAATCGATATTTAGCAGGCATTACAGAAGTAGCGTTAAAAGCTCATGTAGCAGATAAAACCAATTGGCGTAAAATGTTAAAGAATGATGTAGATGACGAGAATTTAATAGAATGGAGAGCGCGTTTAAAAGAATTTATTCCAGAAGAGGTACTGGACTATTTTATGGAAGGGAATTTAGAAACGAACCTTAGTTTTCCAGTACAAAAATATCCTGAAAAACCCAAAAGTCTAAATTTAAAAAAGAGTCTAAAATACCAAGGGAAGTTAGTGGGAATAAAAGGGCAGTATCTCATATTCGAAGATGATATAGTCTTTAATTTAAGAACCAATGAAGGTTTGGTAATTTCGATAGCTGTGTAACACTAGGATAATAAATAATTAAAAGGTTGAAAATCAATCATTCGAAACTAATTACATGATTTTTGAACAAAAGGAAATTCAATTAAAAGCTTGTAAAAGAGGTTTTCATTTGGTTACTCAAGAAATTGTTGCACAATTTCCTGAAATCAGAAATATTACCACAGGTTTTTTAAAAATATTTATAAAACATACGTCTGCAAGTTTAACTATTAACGAAAATACGGACCCAACTGTTCGTGAAGATTTTGAAAGTCATTTTAACAAATTTGTTCCTGAAAATGCTCCTTATTATAAACATACCTATGAAGGGAGTGATGATATGCCAGCTCATATTAAGGCTTCTCTTTTAGGAGTTTCGGTAGAAATACCGATAACCAATGGAAGTTTAAATATGGGGATTTGGCAAGGAATTTATTTGTGTGAACATAGGGATTTCTCAGGTCCTAGAAAGTTGGTGCTAACGGCTTACGGAATTTGACGTAATGATAAATTAGTGCTATTTTCTACACGCTAACAACTGTTCTAAAATGCTTTCAACCCCATAGTTGTCATTACTTTCTGTTGTAATAGTAGCCAATTCTTTTATGTCTTGGTGTGCGTTTTTCATAGCAACACTAATTCCAGATTGTTGCATCATTTCGATATCATTATGGTAGTCTCCAAAAACTAAAGTATCTTCTTTTGGAATGTTTAGTTGTTGCTGAACTACTTGTAGCGCATTTCCCTTATTGGTTTGTTTGTTAGAAATGTCTAACCAGTTTGGACTAGAAATTTTTAATAAAAAATCTTTTTCTAGGTGTTTTAGTTTTGGATAGAGAAATTTTTCTGATGATATTCGATGATATATTGCCATTTTAAAAAAGGTGGTTCTTTCTAGAGCATTAGTTAAGTCATCTACTTTAAAAAAGTTGCTGTAATATTCTTGAAAAAGAGTTATGAACTCTTCATCATCAGATTCTATATAAGCACCGTTCTTACCACACAAAACCAAATGTGTCTTTTCTACAGTTCTCACAATAGGAATCACTTCTTTAATGTTACTGGGCGAAAGTACCTTTTCTAAAAGAATATCTTTACCTTTTGTAGCAATACCGCCGTTTTCTGCAACTACAAAAATATGATCTTTTATAGGTTTAAGCTTTTCCACAATGCTATCGTGTTGCCTTCCGCTTGCGACACAAAAAGTAATATTTTGTGCTTGTAACTCTTTAAATATATCAAAAAACCGACGGCTTACTTTTCCTTTTGAGTTGAGTAGTGTGCCATCCATATCGGAAACGACTAACTTTATGTTTTTTAAATTCATGTATGTTTTACAAGGAAGTTGTTAATCCTTGTCGAGTAGATTTTCGTTCAACTAAATCCGTTTTTACAATCACTGTTTTTGCTGTTTTATTGTTTTTTAAACCCTCTAATCGATCGATCAGCATATTTGCAGCTTTTTCTCCCATGGTTTCTCCATGCTGACTTAGTGTGGTCATTTTTGGGCTAGAATGTCTGGCTAATATTCCGTTTGAAAAAGAGATTACAGAAAAGTCTTTTGGAATGTGATACCCTAATTTTGTAGCTACTTTTAAGGCTGCAATCCCTTCAGATTCTCCTGTAGTAATAACACTATCGATACTGTTCTCTCTAATAATTGGAGCTAAGATGTTTTCGTAATTTTTGTAGTCTTTATCTACATTGATAATTAAATTTTTATCAACTTCAATATTAGCATCTTCCAATCCTTTTAAATACCCTAATTGTCTCCTTCGCCCAATTTCTAAATTACTCATTGTAGAGAAGAAAGCGATTTTTCGATGTCCTGTTTTTACCAAATGATTTACGGTATGTCTAGCACCATCAAAATTATCAGTTACTACTTTATCGCAGTCAATCGCTTCCGCAACCCTATCAAACATAACTATCGGAAAACCATTATCAATAGATTGAACAAAATGAGTAAAATCTTTTTTAGCTAAACTTTCCCTAGAAATAGAAAGAATAAAACCATCAACACTTCCATTAGAAAGCATTTCCATTAATTCTACCTCTTTTGTGTAAGAATCATTAGAAATACAAGAAATTATTTTATAACCTCTGTCATTGGCAATTTTTTCGATTCCTTTAAATACTTGAGCAAAAAAGTAATTTAACATATTTGGAATAATCAAACCAATGGTTTTCGTTTTCCTGTTTTTAAGACTCAATGCGTTAAAGTTAGGCTTGTAGTTGTTTTCTTTTGCGTACTTCTTAATTTTTTCCTTAGTACTTGTACTAATTTCATAACTGTCATTCAACGCTTTAGATACTGTAGAAATAGAAACATTAAATTCTTTTGCAATGTCTTTTATAGTAAGGAGTTTCATAAAGTTTGGCAAAGTGTGCTCGTCTAAAATACAAAAAAACTATGGAGTAAAAGTTTTTTTAGCTAAAGTTGATAGCTTCTTTAATTTAAGTTCAATTATTAATGTAAAAAATACAAAAACATATGCTACACCAACAAACCATAAGTTTTCTTGCCAAGGTAAATTAGAATAGGCTTGATAACTCAAAATAATAAAGAAAGACCATACTATAGGGAAATGATATTGGGTAAAAACACAAAGCAATAGAGGAGTAGCTATGTACCAGGGGTGTACAGTGGTAGAAAAAAAATAATAAAAACAAATACCAAATAAAAGTGTGTCTATTAATTTTTTTACAGAGGTATTATCTCTAAAAAAAGTCAAAATCAATAAAAATAAAGCCGTAATAACAGGAAGAATTTTACCAATGACAGCAATTTCATTATATCCTCTAAACCAATATCCTATTGCTCTAAATATGTAATAGAAACTAGCATTAAACTCAAAATTTTTAAACCATAAACCCACTGAATTTGAATAATTATCAATTAATGTTGATGCATAAAATGGTAAAAATAGTCCTATGGTTGTACCTAAAACAATGAGCACAAAAATACCATATCTAACAAGGTTTTTTGAAAAACTTTCCTTTGAAAAGTCTACTTTTTTTTGCTTCGTAAAGTATTGGAGAAATAAGGGTATAAAAAGTAACGGAATTAATTTTACAGAAATTGATAAAGCAATTAATAGGGCTCCAAAGATCCATTTGCTTTTTTGTAATTGGTACAATCCCCAAATTAAAAAAAAGAGCATTACCGATTCAAAGTGAAGGTTGCCTGTTAATTCAATTATAACAAATGGATTCAATACAAACCAAAAGATTCTTTTTATTGGTAAATTTAGTTTTGTTAACAATTTTGAGCCAAAATATAAGATACCGATATCGGCTAAAATGATAATACATCTTAAAACCATTATAGCTCCAAAAATATTTTTACTAGAAATTAAAGCTGCTATAAAAAAGCAAAGTTGATTTAATGGTGGGTAATTTGTGTAATTACTCCCATTCATTTTTCCCATTCCTTGGTAGAGTTCTAAGGCTCTATCAATAGGAAATTCTTGTTGTTGAATAAATGTTTTTGGTAACGATAAGTATGGGTTTAAACCCTCTAAAATCAGTCTTCCATCCCAAATAAGTCGATAGAAATCTTGCGATAAATTTGGTGTGGCAAACAAAAAAATGATTCGAAAAAGGATAGCCAAACCAATGTATGTTTGTATTTGAATTTTTTTATCTTTTAATAAAAAGTAAAAACAACCAAACAGACCAGTCCACAATGAGATAACTAGAGAAAAGTTTGTTCTCTCTAGAAAATATCCAAAAGAGATATACAAAAATAGGCTAACAGCTATAAAAAAAAAACTTTTATTTTTTACCCAAAAAGACACTAGGCTTTAGAAAAAATAGACTTTAAAAACACATAACTGAAGCCTATAAATAACATGAGATGAAATGGGAATAATCCATAATCGCCACCTTGGTTTCCAACGATAGAAGCACTATACATACCAAAGGCAAAATAGATGGCAAGGATACCCTCTAAAACGACGTGAACAGAAGGTTTTTTTCTTATGTACTTGTTATTTTTCCAACTATCTGAAAGTTTTTTAATGTTAAATTTAGGAGTTCTTACAAATTCACTTTTCTTTCCAAAATGGCCTTCGAGCACTGCAATGGTATTGTGTAAAGAAAAGCCCATTGCTATTGAGAAAAAAGCAAAAAAGGAACCTATATATTTTATGAAATTCATAAAACCACCTCCATAAATACTTTTGAACATATACCAATAACACACAAAAAAGATGATTGTACTGGTTACAAAAAAGCTCATTACCATAAAATAAACTTTTAAGTGCTCGTATTCATTTTTAATGTATAGCATAGGTATACTTAAAATTGCGACTAAAAAGATACAGGTAAACATAGAGCTGTTTAACAAATGGAGTATACTATGTATTTTTGTTTTTAAAGAGATGTTTTTACTTTTAATAACCCTGGACATCATTTTTTGAAAGTTTTCTGCACCTCCTTTATTCCATCGAAATTGCTGTGATCTCGCAGCACTAATTACTACAGGTAATTCTGCTGGAGTTTCTACATTTACTAAATATTTAAATTTCCAGTTTTTTAATTGAGCCCTATAGCTTAAATCTAAATCTTCTGTTAATGTATCTCCTTCCCAATTGCCGGCATCGTAAATACATTCTTTACGCCAAACACCTGCTGTACCATTAAAATTTATAAAATGTCCTTTACTGTTTCTACCAACTTGTTCCAAGGTAAAGTGAGCATCTAGAGCAAAAGCCTGAATTTTTGTTAATGTAGAATAGTTTTTATTGAGATGAACCCAACGTGTTTGAACTACCCCAATTTTTTTGTCTTTGAAAAATGGAATGGTTTTCATCAACCAATCTTCTTTTGGTAAAAAATCAGCATCAAAAATGACGATAAATTCTCCTTTTGCAATTTTTAGACCTTCTTTTAAAGCCCCTGCTTTAAAGCCGATCCTATTGGTTCGTCTTATATGTTGAATATCTATTCCTTTTTCTTGTATTTTTTTTATCTGTTTGGCTGTTGTCTCTACAGATTCATCAGTAGAGTCGTCTAGCACTTGAATTTCAATTTTATCTTTAGGATACTTTAGTTGACTAATATTTTTTAACAAGCGTTCCATTACATACAATTCATTGTAAACAGGTAGTTGTATGGTTACTAATGGAATTTCATTAGCATTCTCAAAATTAAATTGAGGGGCATATTCTTGTTGTTTTTTAGCTTTTAAGTAATTGAATAATAAGTTGAGCTGTGCTAGCGCATAGCAAAGTATTAAAACTAACGAAATTGAGTAAATGGTAATTACAATGTATTCTAAAATCATTTTTTAAAGCTATATTTAAAAATCCAATTCAAAATTTTTATCCCTGCAAATATAGTTCCTTTTACGGTTCCTGAAACTTTTGATACGCCAATCCTATTTCTGTACTTTACAGGAATTTCTATGTAACTAAAATTTTTTCTTAAAACTTTTAGCTGCATTTCAACAGTCCATCCATAGGTTTTATCTTCCATCTGAAGTTCTATAAGCTTGTTGTACTTTATAGCCCTAAATGGACCCAGGTCTGTATATGTTGCACCAAAGAAGAGTTTCATTAAAGAAGTTGCTAACCAGTTTCCAAATATTTGTTGTGGTGTCATGGCACCATTTTCTCGTAAATGTTTCACTCTAGCACCAACGACAAAATCCACATTATAATCAATTATTGGCTGCACTATCTCTTCAAGCTGTTCAGGATAATCTGAGTAATCTCCATCTAAAAAAACAACAATATCTGGTTTTTCTTTTTGTTTTGAGATATAATCCATCCCTTTCAAACAAGCGTAACCATACCCCTTTTTTGCCTCATCTAATACAGTAGCACCAGCATCTTTAGCATTTTTTACAGTATTGTCTGTAGAGTTGTTGTTGATAACAATAATTTTTTGAACAATATTAGGAATGTCTTCAATAACATTAGCAATAGCATCTTGTTCGTTAAAAGCGGGAATTATTACATTGATTTTGGTACTCATTGTTTCAAATCATCAAGGTCATCTTCTTTTCAAAAGAAGCAAATTAGATCTATACTTTACGATGCTTTCTTTTTTTTACTTGGCAACCTTTATTAGGCTATTGTTTTTAGAAATTAAACAATAGTTTTTTTTTGTTGTATTGTATGAATTGGTATTCGCGGTTAATATTTTCTGGGTTGTTATAAAACAACCATGATGTATTGTTAACTTCTTTTATGTCATGTTCTGTTTTTTCTTCAAGTGAATTTTTTTGTGCAAAAGTACCAATAATCTGTTTTCAAATTTTTGTTACAATGCCCTTTTTTTATCTCTAATTTTGTACTAAACATTTAGTACTCTGTATTTTCATGAATTTACCAAGCTTCAAATATGATTTTTTATTAAAAAAATCAATACTTTTTTTAGAAAATAATAAGATCGAATAGAAAAGGGAATGTTAAATAAAAGTGCTTCTATCAGTTTTATTGTAAAGTTGTGGGATTATTTTTTATTTACCAATTCCATTAAATCTATATCATTTCCTAATAAAATGTCTGTAGGATTAATTCTTCCAGGTTCAGGGCCATTTTCTAATTTTAAAACTCCTCTTGGGCAAACGGCAGCACAAATACCACAGCCTACACAACTTGCACGAACAATATTTTCTCCTTTTTGAGCATAAGCACGAACATCTATACCTTGTTCACAATATGTGGAGCAATTTCCACAAGAAATGCATTGCCCACCATTAGTTGTAATTCTAAAACGCGACTTAAAACGTTGTACTAAACCTAAATAAGCCGCAAGTGGACAACCAAAGCGACACCAAACTCTATTGCCAAAAATAGGATAGAAGCCAGTACCAATTACACCAGCAAACCAAGCACCAATTAAGAAACTATAGGTATCTTTAATTCCTTGAGATTTTATTCCTATGAAGTGTGTTGTTCCTGAAAAATAACAATACAAAGTAACCAAAGTCATCACTAGAGAGAATACAAATACAGCGTGAATACTCCAACGTTCTAGCTTCCACGAATTTAATTTTTTATTGGAGTGTTGTCGGTAAGGATCTCCCAAAGTTTCTGCTAAACCACCACAACCACAAACCCAGCTACAATACCATCTTTTTCCAAAGAAATATACCATTACAGGTACTATAAACAATGTTAAAACAATACCCCAGACTAAAATAAAGATTCCTATTCCGCCACTATTGGTTAAATTTTGTAGGTTCCAATCGAAGAAAAAATCATAATCTAAAGGGAATGCGTTTTTAAAATCATAACCAGGCATGTTTAAGCTTGTCATAATTTCTGGAATTAAAAAAGCAAATACAATTTGAAAAAATAATACAGAAGTAGTTCTTACCATCTGGTGTTTGTTGTGTCTGTACTTGATGTACATTCTTACTCCCATAGAAAGCATGATGACACAGTATAAAAAACCGTATACAAACCATTGCGAAGCTTCACCCCCGTTTAATGACACACTTATCGGATCTAGCATATAGGTCCAGTTTACTGCATAATCTGCCATAAAATAGAGCATTAGATAAAAAGAAACCAAATACAGTAATACCAACCAGGCTAATGCTCCTCTGTTTGTTGCTGATGCTAAATAAATTCCATTGTTTTTTATGCCAGGTTTTCCTAATAAAATTATATTTGGAATTATAAAAAGTAAAGCACCAATAATTCCTAGACCAAAGGTTAGCAACCACATAAGTCCAGGATTGTCTTTTACATAACCTTTGCCTGCTTTTTTAGCTAAATTAAAGCTTATTGTATGAGGTTTTCCGTAAATGAGATATTTGTATTGTGCTCCTTTTTTATCCCATTTTTTTTCTTTGTTGTATTTGTCTATCAAGTCATTGTAATGGGTGTTCGACTTTTCAAAAGCACCTCTAACGTTTCTTGAAAATTTAAATATATTTTGTTGCTCTTTGGTTACAACTACTTTTGCTAATTCTGTTTTTAAAACGTTGCTTTTGTATCCCTTCTCAGCTATATAGCTGTCTAATTGCTTTTGTGTTAAGCTAAAAGATCCTGTAAATATGGTTCCTGTAAAAATAAGTAACCCTGTTAAAAAGAGTATTAGTCCTGAGTATTTTATTGCTTTCATGAGCTCTTATGCTTTAGAAAAAAATGTTTTCCAACTTTTCTTTGTTAGTATAATTGTCGTAGTATGCTCTTTATTGAATTTTTCTACAATTTCAGATTCGTGTAGTTTGTAAAATTCAGGGTCAAAGTTTGCTTCTATTAAGTGTTCTAATACATATTCTATAGATCTTTTTTGGGTAAGCCATCGATCAAAAACCTCATGGCGCATTCGAATTCCGAAAGTATTTATTCCAATGAATTGATGAGAATTGGTATCGAAAGCAATGGTAATACATTTACAATCTTTACTATGTCTCCATTGAAAATACTGTTGATTCTCTTTTTTCTTTTTTTCGTTAAATACCCATCCATAGGTTTGGTATTCGATATCTAAAAATTTTGCAGAATTGAACCAGTGTCCTGGTTTGTATTCAGTTCTATTGCCACAAATGGTTTGTGCCAAAGTTTCTCCCATCATTCTTCCTGTATACCAAACCGATTCAATAGCGCCTCGTAAACCAATGCCACCTCCTTTTTGTTCTGCACAATCTCCAATAGCATATACATCTTTTATATTAGTTTCTAAAAAACGATTGACTAAAACACCTCGTCTTGTAGCAATAGCACTGTCTTTTAAAAAATCAATATTAGGAGAAACACCAGCAGTTAAGCCAACAACATCACAGCATACCTCTTCTCCAGTTTCATCGATAATTACAGACTTTACTTTGCCATTTTTATCGGATTTGATCTCTCTAAGGTTTGTTTTTAATCTTAAATCGATATCGTGTTGTTTGATGTGTTCGTTAATCATTGTAGACTCTTGGTTCGGTAAAACACCGTTCCAAAAACTACTTTCACGTACCAAGAACGTTACTGGAATATCCCTGCTTTTTAACATTTCTGCGAATTCAATACCAATCAAACCACCACCAACAATTACAGCGCGTTTACATATTGATTTGTTAGGAGCATATTTTTCTAATTTTTCTAGATCTTGTTTATGATACATACCCATAACCCCATCCAAATCCTGACCAGGCCAATCAAACTTATTAGGTTTAGAGCCTGACGCTATAATGAGTTTGTCGTAAGCAAGTTGTTCACCATTAGAAAAAAGTAAAATTTTATCGTTAGTATTTATAGTATTTACATAACCTTCTTTTAATTCAATCCTGTTTTTTTCCCAAAACCAGTTTTCGTAAGGTTGTGTATGTTCAAACTTCATATGCCCCATATACACATACATTAAGGCAGTTCTAGAAAAAAAATATTTTGTTTCTGCAGAAACTATGGTAATCTGATAAGCTGAGTTTTTTCTAATATGCCTTGCCGCAGTTACACCAGAAATTCCATTGCCTATGATAACGATGTGTTTCATGAATTTTGAGGTTTTTATTGAAGCTAATGTAAGAACTTAACAAATGCTGATCATTTAGAATTATTATAAATAGATGGTTTTTAAAGTTGATGTTATTTTTTGTGTAAACTAAAATCATTAAAAAAATAGGATCACCAAAAAAAAGAGGTGTACTGTCATAGTTCTTTTGGTTGTGTTTTAACAAGTTTTGCTTAGTGTGATTATTCAAATATTTATACTACACATATTAATAATTAAAGTATACTACAATATTATATGTTTTATTGTTTTGTATGCCTTAATAACACAAAAGGATACTGTTGCCATAGTGTTAGATATAAAAAGGAGTATCTTTTACCATTACTTTAGTAGTTTTAAGTGCAGTTGTTGAAAAAAGTAGAATTTAGTTAAAAACAATGGTAGAAGAGGGGGTAAACGCTTTTAAAGGAAGTAGCAAACAATGTATATCGATTAATAAACATTAATTTTGTGAACGTTAAATTTATTGAAACGAGATTTTAAAATTTTTAATACCATTGCAGTAGTTTTAATTGCTATTACATAGGGTAGAAAAAGATTATCTCATATTTTTGCATTCAGTATTTCAGAAGATGTAGAAAATTATTCTGTTTTTCTAATATTAACATTTAAGATGTAACGTATTTTATGAAAATAAAAAAAGTAATTTTTCTGTTCGTTTTAGCTCTTTTTTCAGCTTGTGCTAGCGATAATGATGAAATCGTACCAAGAAATTTAGGCGATTTTATAGAAACCATTCCGGTACCAAACTTAGGAGGAGTAATTGCTTACGCAGCAAATTCTGAAGGTAGAGACGATTTAAATTACATTTTTTATTATCCAGAACCTGGTGCAAAGGATATTAGATACTATGAGGCAATAAACGCTTCTATAGATCCATTAGACTTTAGCCAATATAGAAGACAAGTCTTAACGGTTGAAAATGTTTTTGGTGGAAAATTAGCGCGTTTTGTTAGGGATAATAACGAGACTGAACGTTGGTGTCTGGTTACTTATTTTTTAAACGGAGTATTACAAATATCAAATCCAATCTTATTAAAAAATAGAACACAGCCTACACAATGGAAAGATAATTTAGCAATTGATTACCCGAGACCCTTGAATCCTTTTTTTAGTTGGACAGATTTTGAAACACTTAATAACGATGTTTATTTCCAAGCTATTTTTGAAACTGAAGCCAATGAGTTCGTGTCTGGTACGTATACAGAAGAGCAAGCATTCTCTTTTTATGATACAACCAATGTAATGTTTGATATCAATTTAACAACACCAGAAAACTTAAAAGTAGATACGGAGTACTCCATAACAGTAATGGGGGTTAACCAAACCGATAATTGGGTGAATTTAGTTATTCAAGAGACTTTTGTGCCTCAAAATTTAGCGGAATATTTAGCAGTAAATACGCTCAATAATTCTCAAAAAATAACAGCTTTTGGTCTCAGTAAAAACAATAGTTCTAATGATGCCGCTGTGTATTTTTATCCTATGGCAAATGCAAGGGATTTCCGGTATTACGAAACAGAAAGTTTGGCTGTAAACAAAGATGATTTTGAAAATTATAGAAGAAAATATTTAGATAGTAGTACCGATTTTGGAGCACAGTTAAGAAGGTTTTCTAGAGGCAGTACAGAAGAAGCATGGAGTATTGTTACTTACGAGGTAGATGGAGAAATTTTCATATCAGAACCGATAAAGATTGAAATCAAAAGTAATGCAACACTATACCAGAAAGGCATTACCACTATACAAACAGAAAGTTTACTTCCCTTATTTATGTGGAGTGGCTTAGGAAGGAACAACGATACATATTTAACCCTTCTTTCTTCAGCAAGTAATGATTTTATCTCAGGTTTCTTTGTAGATCAAGAGAGGTATCAATACAAGAGTGATTATGGTGTCATTGCCAATATTAATACCAATAGTTTACCAGAGTTAATACTAGATGATGAGTATGATATCTCTGTTTTTGGAATGAATGAAAACCATTGGGTAAATTTAGTCATTCAGAATTCTTTTGAAGCAAAATAGATGAGGTGGAGAAATCCATTTTTAGTTTTTTTTCTTTACGTGTTTTGCTAAAGATAACAACATAACTTTTTCAGGAATTGGTTTTTTGTTAGGTTCTGGTTTAAAAGTAAGGGTATGTAACACTAACATATCTTTTTTTCATAAAATAATGATTGTCATTTCGATTCCTAGCATACTCCTTTAAAATTTTTAACAAAAGTTTACTCTAGTTGTTGTTTATTTATAAAATAGATTAATAATATTGTGTAAACAACGTCTTTTTTATTTCAAAATTTTAGATTTGTTTTCAAATTAGAAGTAATGAAAAGAACATTTGCAATAGGCGACATTCATGGTGGTTTAAAAGCCTTATTACAAGTTTTAAATAAAATTGAAGTAACAGAAGAAGATACTTTAATTTTTTTGGGCGATTATGTGGATGGTTGGAGTGAAGCTGCCCAAGTAGTCAATTTTTTAATCGATTTATCAAAAAAAATAAATTGTATTTTCATAAAAGGAAATCACGACGTTTGGTGCGAAAATTGGTTGAAGGATGCGAATGATGTAAACGCATCTTGGTTTATGCATGGAGGAAAAGAAACTATAGAGAGTTATGAGGAATTTTCTGTATCTGAAAAAGAGAGTCATTTGCAGTTTTTTCAAAAAGCAAAAATGTATCATTTAGATAACAATAACCGTTTGTTTTTGCATGCTGGTTTTACTTCTATGCATGGTGTTTCAAAAGAAACCCATATTCTTAAATTTTGTACAGACAGAACATTATGGGAAATGGTACTGGTTGTGGATAAAAAAATAGGATTAGAGGATGTATTATATCCTAAACGGTTAAAACATTACAAGGAGATTTACATAGGACATACACCAACAACCAATTATGGAAAAAATGTGCCGATGAATGCAATAAATGTTTGGAATGTTGATACTGGAGCAGCTTTTAAAGGAAAAGTTACAGCGATGAATATTGAAACCAAAGCTTTTGTTCAAAGCGATACTTTGCCGAGTCTATACCCAAATGAAAAGGGGAGAAATTAGTAATGTTGTTAGTTCGCATAGCGACTAATCTGTCTACTGAAATAGGCAGACGATGAGGTGATCTAAAAAATAAATTATTTTTTTTTAAAGGGATATAGCTCTTGTTTTACAAAGCTTTTTGGGAAATGCTCATCACCTTCAAACCCAATTTCGATATCTCTACCTGGATGTGGAATGTAATTGGTTTTAAAAATATAATCCCAAATACTTAAAGTTATTCCATAATTGACCCCATTTTTTCTTTCTTCAGGTAATGTTTTGACATGATGCCAAATGTGCATTTTAGGATTGTTAAGAATATATTTTAAAAATCCGTAGTCAATATTAATATTGGCGTGATTTAAATGACCAATAATAATATTAAAAAAGTGAACAATAGCTACATCATTAGCGCTAAATCCTCCAATAATGGCTAAAGGAATGTATTTTATAGAGTTATAAACGACAGGTTCCATCCAATGATAACGCAAATGTGCAGCAAAGCCCATTTGCTTTACAGAGTGGTGTACTTTATGAAAATTCCACAAAAACTCATAGGTATGCAATAATCTATGTGTACACCATTGTACAAGATCGATGATTATAAAAAATAAGAACAATCGAAAAGCATAGTGTAACTCGTTAAGATCAATTAACTGAAAATCTTCAATTGTTAGGTGTATATAGTTTAAACCATCATTTAAAATAGCTGAAGCTGTATTAGACAATGCAATGAGTACGATTAAGTTGAGAATAAAAAAATTAAAAAACATATAAAAAACATCCAACCAAAAATCTTTTCTGATTATTGGTTGATTTTTTCGCCAAGGAAATAAAATTTCTAAGCCCCATACAACGAGAGAGATGATAATAAGTCCATAAAAATAATTTTGCCAATCCAATTGCATCAAAATAGATTGTTTTATGTAATTCCAATAATCGGAATACGAACTTTGTATAATTTCTATGTATTTATTCATTTTGTAAACGTAAAAAGTAGTGTATGGAGTGTTTAGCAACATCCACCGCCATCATAATGGAAAGTAGATGGTGAAATAAAAATATCATTTCTGTCTAAAGAGCCTAAAGCATCCGCTGTTTTATCGCAAATTGCTAAAGGTTGATTTTTAAGAAGCGTATGTCCTTTACCATCATCAAAGAAATCCTTATCACCAAAATAAATAGCTGCTTTTCCTGTAAAAATACATGGGCCATCTTCTGGCATAGGGTCTTTTATTGCTGCTACCTCAATAGATTCAATATAAATTAACTCGTCTGTTGGATAATTTTTTGGATCTAAAATTCGGTAAGGTTTTCTTGCCCTAATTTCAATAGTTCCAAAACCAGCATCTGTTAACGCTTTTATATAATTTGCAATAGATAAACTTCCACTCAAACACAATGCGCGCAAACGTTCATCGTTTCTCAGTTCTTCACTCATTTCTTGCTCACACGTGGGGTCACTCATTACCAAACGTCCGTGGGGTTTTAAAACACGGTACATTTCTGAAATTGCTTTCTGTAAATCATCTTCTTTAAAAATATTAAATAAGCAATTTTGAGCTGCAACATCAATGGAGCAATCTTCTACAGGCAAGTTCATTGCATCACCTTTTCGTAAATCTATAAATTCGCTTTTAAACCAGTCGTTTTGTTTTTCTGCAATGCTAAAGTTTTTGCGAGATGCTTCTAACATTTCATCTACTACATCTAACCCAATAACGCCTCCTTTATTTCTATTGAAATACGCAAATTGTAAGAGCTCCATTCCTCCGCCAACACCAACATATAGCATGTTAGGGGTGTTTGTTAAATCTCTTGCATGTACTGTAGAACCACAACCGTAGTTCATTTCTTGCATTATTCTTGGTATTTTTAAACCTGGTAATTCCCAAATAGGATTCGTAGTACAGCACAAACCAACATCTGGTGTTAATGCTGCTTCTTTATACACATTTTTTGTAGTTTCTAAATAACTCATAATTATTTGTATGTTTTGTTGGTAGTTTTACTTCTTTTCCTTGTGTAACAAAGCGTATATAAGCCCATTATATTTCTTTAATAAGCTCTTTAAAAAGTATAATCATTTTTGGTTCAGCTTGTCCTGCAATTTCTATAATTTCAGCAATATTTATTGGGTGTAAATTTTTAGGATCACACTCGTCTGTTAGTACAGAAATGGCTGCACACGGTAATTGTAGTTGTTTGGCTACAATAACTTCTGGTATAGTGCTCATGCCCACAGCATCTGCTTCTAAAATTTGTAACATTCTATATTCTGCTCTGGTTTCTAGTTGAGGTCCTAAAACACCTGCATAAACGCCTTCATATAACAGAATTTTTTGAGCATTGGCAATGTTTTTAATTTTAATATTGATTGTTTTAGAATAAGGCTCTAGCATGTCTGCAAAAATATTACCAAAAGTTTTTGCATTTTTAAATGCCAAAGGCGACTGACCTTGTAAATTGATATGATCTTCAATGAGCATTAAATCTCCTTTTGAATAATTTAAATTGATGGCTCCAGCAGCATTAGAAATTAGTAACTTTTCAATACCTAAGCCATGCATGGTTCTAATACCATAGGTAACTTCCCATGGGCTATACCCTTCATACAAATGAAATCTCCCAGACATTACCAATACTTTTTTTCCAGAAAGTTTTCCATAGATTAATTTTCCTGCATGAAATTCTATAGTGGCCTCAGGGAAATAAGGAATCACAGCATAAGGAATTTCTTGTTCTATGGTTACTTCATCAATTAGTTTGCCTAATCCAGTACCTAAAACAATACCAATTTCTGGTTTTGTAATTCCCTTTTCTTCTAGAAATTTAATGGTTTCGTTGAGTTGATTTTGCTTCATATCTTATTCAAGTACTATTTTTTAGTTACGACTTACAACATCTAAATTCTTTTGAAAAATTGAGGTAAAGAAATGCCATTTTCTTTTTTGTTGATGGACTATTTTAATAGGCTAAAAATACGGATTTGTGAAGTCTTACTGTCAAAATTTGAAGAAAAATATCGGGATAGGCTTAAGAGATTTCCTAAGATCATTTTCTGTTGCCATTTCTGTAGATAAAACCTAAGAGTCTGTTTAAGAAAATGAGATGAATAACTTAAATATCGACGTAGAATAAATCGTAAACAAAACAAAATAAAAGAGTTATTCGCTTAATTATCTAGTTTGATATTCAATTGAGGGTATGTTCTTTCTTTAGCATTAAATAGAGATATACGGCAATATTAGGTTCAATACCAGCACAATTTGATACAATAGGAACATGTTTATTCTGCTAAGAATAAGAATCTTTGTAATTTTTAAACCCTACAGTTTTTTTCATACGCAGGGAATGGGTTGTAGAAAAAGTTAGGCCTGGTAAACCAAAAAAGTAAAAGTATTTTTATAAAGTTATTTTGTATTGATAAAATTTTCCATGATTTCAGGAATGTCTATTATATCTTCATAGACATCGATATCGTTCTTTTTTTCTAATAATTTTACTTTACTATCGATTAAATTTTTTAGTGTGTCTTTTCGAACAGTCTCTGTACCCCATGCTTTATTTTGAAATATATTCTTGTACAACTTTTTCATGCCTAACAAATAATATCCTCCATCTAAAGCAGGGCCAATTACAACATCATTAGAATTTAAATATTCAAAAGCTTTATCTATTTCTTCAGTAGATAAATCGTATAAATCACTTCCAATAATAATAATCTTTTCATAACCACTTTTAAAACCATCCTGAAAAGCATTGAGCATTCTAAGACCTAAATCTTCTCCCTTTTGTTGATGTTTTTGATATGTTTTAATATCCCAAATATCATTTTCTCTAACTTTAACAGAGTAATATACAGCTTTGTCAGCATTCACTCTTAAAGTACTTTTTATAGTTTTAGTTATTAAAAAATTGTAAATGTTTAAGGCAGTTCTATCTCCAACTGATCTGGCCAATCGAGTTTTTACTTTGCCTAATTCAGGATTTCGCGTAAAAATTAATAGCAGTTTTTTTTGTGTCATTTTTCAGGGATGTTTAAACACTTGAAGAGGAAAAGTTAACTGTTTTTGAGTTTTTATCGGTTTAACTTTTTAATTCGTAATCTAAAATTGAGAATTCTTGACGCTGCATCTATTTGAGGTGATTTTTAATTTATTTTTTCCAATTTTTTTTCCATTTAACAATTTGCTTTTATGACTAAATTGTTCGCTTCAAGTGAGTATTTTCTTATTGTTCACTATTTGTTTTTAATTTTTTTAAGCAAAAAATAAATTAAGCGACAGTTCCTTGACAACTACTTCCTGCACCAGCTGTGCAACCAAAACAATGTTGGTTGATAAGGATAGTTCTATTTTGAAGAATTTCTTCATGATACTCTGAAATGTGCTTTACTTTACTGGCTACTTTTAAATTAAGCATTTGATTAAAATCGCAATCGTACAACCAGCCATCCCAACTTACAGAAATGGTATTGGTACACATTACATTTTCTACCGCTGCAGGGTTGTATGCATCTACCAAAGTATGCATGTAATCTTCATAGTTTTCTGATGCAATTAAGTAGTCTAAAAATCTACTAATAGGTAGGTTTGTAATAGCAAATAAATTATTAAAAACAATATTAAAATCTTCTTGTAGCACTCTTTTAAAATCGTTTTCTAACCCTATTTGATCTCCGGGTAAAAACGCTCCTGAAGGGTTGTAAACTAGATCTAATTTTAAATTGGAACCTGCTATTCCATAACCTACAGCATTGAGATCATGTAGCACTTTAATTGACTTGTCAAAAACGCCATCACCTCTTTGTTTGTCTGTTTTTCCTTTGGTCCAATGTGGCATAGAGGAAACTACATGTATATGATGTTTTTTAAAGAAATTTGGTAAATCATAATACTTTTTATTTGCTCTAATAATAGTTAAGTTAGAACGTACAATAAAATCTTTAATCCCTACTTTAGACGCCTCTTCTACAAACCATCTAAAATTAGGATTCATTTCTGGTGCTCCACCAGTTAGATCTAGGGTATGTGCTCCTGTTCTTTTGATAACATTTAAGCACTCTTTCATGGTATCAATAGTCATGATTTCTTTTCTATCTGGCCCAGCGTCTACATGGCAATGTTCACATACTTGATTGCACATATAACCCAAATTGATTTGTAAAATTTCTAGTTTTTTTGGTCGTAAAGGAAACTGATTCGTTTCTTTTATTTTAGCAGCAAAAGTTGGAAGTTCGCCGTCTGCAAACATTCCATTGGATAAAATTTCTAATTGACGTTGTGTGTTGGCAATATCGTTATTTCTTGCTTTCAGTGATTTCTTCATTCAAATACAAATTGAAAAATTGAGTTACTCGAAAGTATTTTTACTTCTTTTTAGTTTTCGGTATAGAATCCATACAAGTGATTTGGGTAAATTTGAAACATTTAGATTTGTTTACATGCTTACATTTCTAATTTATTCACCTTATTCATCATTTGTACACCATGAACTAGAGTTGCACCACTTTTTATTGCTGCACCTACATGAATAGCTTCCATCATTTCTTCTTTGGTAACTCCTCTTTGTAATGTGTCTTTTGTATAGGCATCGATACAATAAGGGCATTGTTCTGTATGCGCAACAGCTAAAGCAATCAATGCTTTTTCGCGAGCAGTTAATGCGCCTTCTTCAAAAACTTTCCCATAATAATCAAAGAATTTGTTGCCAAGTTCTTCGCTCCATTCTGTTATTTTTCCAAATTTTCTTAAATCGGAAGCGTCATAATACGGTTTAGACATGCAGTAAATTTTAATTTAAAATAAGTAATGAAATATACTTATTTTTTTTCATTCAAACTCCAATCATAAGCTAAATAAACAATCTTAGCATTTGGTTTTACAGGAGTTTTACTATATGTATGTATATAGTCTATTACAGAGCCCTTTTTGGTGAAATCTTGTTGAAACCATTTGAAAATTGATGAGATTTGTATTTTTTGAAAGGATAGTTTATTTTTGGTTTTATCATTGATAAATTCTTTCATCAAACGCTCCAGTTCTTTTTCAATATTTGCTTCTGTAAATGCGAAGTTTGCCAATTTAGGGCAAGACTTTGATGCACAGTTTACGGCAACATGAATTTTTGGATCAAATAATGTTTTTCGTAAAATTTCGTGTTCTATATGTTCTAATGTATAGGTTGTTCTGCCAACGGTTATAAATGGAGCTTTCCATATTGTTTCTTCTTTTTTAGTGATCTCCTTGATACTTTTTAAAGGGTAGTTTTTTAAAACTAATTGTAATGTATATGCATTGTAAGTGTTAATCCAAAAGGCCTTTTTCTTTTGAATAGACCAAGAATTTTTAGGAGTTGTTTCGGATAAATAATTAATATAACAATCTAGTTTTGCTTTATCTTTAACCATTGCAGGATAATTTACAAATCCGTCTTCAGAAACGTGTTTTTTTAACAGATTATCATAAAGTTCTGTTTGAGCTTGATTTTGAAAAACAACTGTGAGTGCAAGGAAAAGTAATTTTCTCATTTAAAATACCGTATTTAAAAGATTTTTAAAAAACTAAATATACGGAGAAAGAAAAGACTACTTTCGCTACTTAAATAGAGAATATGAGTCTGCTTAGCACGCTAAAATTACGAAGCGAAAATAAATGTGAATTATGTGGGTCTGCGCAAAATTTATCTATTTATGAAATAAAACCAATTTCTACAGGAGGTGTAGATGGCTCTATATTAGCTTGTAAAACTTGTATTGCTCAAATTGAAAATACCGAAGCAACTAATTCTAATCACTGGCGCTGTTTGAATGATAGTATGTGGAGCGAATTTTCTCCAGTCAAAATTATTTCTTGGCGAATGTTACATCGTTTAAAAAATGAAGGCTGGCCAAAAGATTTACTTGAGTTGATGTACTTAGGTGATGATGAATTGCATTTTGCTAAAGAATTAGGAGATCATTTAGATGAAAGTGAGAAGATAATTCATAGAGATGCAAATGGAGTAATTTTACAATCTGGAGATAATGTTATTTTAATTAAAGATTTAAAGGTAAAAGGATCTAGTATAGTTGCTAAACAAGGAACTGCTGTACGTAAAATTTCTCTGGATCATCAGAATTCCAAATATATTGAAGGTAGAGTGGGAGCTACCCAAATTGTAATAATCACAGATTATGTAAAAAAAATGAGTGAAAGAAACTAGTAAACTTGTTTTGTAGTGAAAAAAAAGAGTGCGTTTTCAATTGAAAACGCACTCTTTTTTGTGAAATAATTCTTTTTGATTATTTTTTCCAGATTTCTTCTAATTCCTCTAGAGTTTTTCCTTTGGTTTCTGGAACAAACTTTAATACAAATAGTGTTGCTAATACTCCCATAACTCCATACACCCAATAAGCAAATCCATGATTGAACTGTTCTGTTAGGTAAGAGTTATCGTTCATCATTGGAAAAGTTAATGAAACTAAATAATTAGAGATCCACTGCGCAGCTACGGCAATTGCCAGTGCTTTTCCTCTAATTTTATTTGGGAAGATTTCTGAAAGCAATACCCAAGTTACTGGGCCCCAACTCACCGCAAAACTTGCTACATATAGCATCATACACAAAAGTGCTGCTACCCCTGAAGCTTGTGCAAAAAACACAAATCCTAAAGAAAACATAGCTACAGCCATACCAATTGCACCAATGATCATTAATGGCTTTCTTCCGTACTTATCTACTGTTTTAACTGCAATTATGGTAAATAAGAAGTTTACTATTCCTACAATAATCGTCATTAATAATGCACTATCTGTTCCTCCTGCTGAAATGGTTTTAAAAATTTCTGGAGCATAGTACAATACTACATTTATGCCTACAAATTGTTGAAAAACAGACAATGCTATTCCTATGAAAAGTACCAACGACCCAAAAGACAAAATATGACTAGAAGTATCTTTTTGGTTTAAAGAGGCATCAATATCATTTAAAATTTCATGAGCTCTATCTTTTCCATTTACTTTAATTAACACGGCCAAAGCTTCTGCTTTTTTGTTTCTTAAAACTAAAGAACGCGGTGTGTCTGGTACAAATAATAACAGTAGTAAAAATAAACCTGCAGGAATTACCTCAGAGGCAAACATCCAACGCCATCCAATAGCATCTAACCATTCGTCTGAGCCTCCTCCTTTAGAAATAAAGTAGTTTACAAAATAAACGACCATAAAACCTCCTACAAT
>Ga0209653_1000119_pt1 | contig 67362 bp, 51 predicted proteins | sample SaaInl6LU_22_DNA_FD_184644 | JGI IMG/M metagenome (GOLD analysis project Ga0209653, IMG submission 184644) | Marine microbial communities from expanding oxygen minimum zones in the Saanich Inlet - ESP_116LU_22_DNA (SPAdes) (version 2) | ecosystem: Environmental > Aquatic > Marine > Intertidal... | reverse complement strand
TTAGGAACTACTTTAATTTTGGCAATTAAATCTCCCCTGCTAACCAAGTCACCACCCTTAACATAGACCACTTCAATAACTCCAGAGATATTTGGCTTAATAAGCACCTCTTCTAAAGGCAATATGCTTCCTGTTGCAATGGTCTTTTTAACAATGGTTTCCATTGTTGGATTTGCTGTCTCAAATTGTTCAGGAGTTTCAGCATTTTTTTGATACAAATAAAACAAGGAGGCGCCAAAAGACACTACAATAAATGTCAATATTAAAATTGTGGTTGTTTTTTTCATGGGATAATTTTTAACGATATGCTTTAATTAGTTTTTTAACAGCCTTATTTGTCATACTTCTAAGACCTTATATTTTATCACTTTATATTTTATGGCATCTATATTACAGTACTTTTCGGCGCGTTTCCGGCTTTAAAAACAGCCATTTAACATTATGCTTATTCTGTTCTTAAAGCCTCAATTGGCTTCACTTTTATGGCACTTCTCGCAGGAATAAAACCAGCCAAAAGGCCTGAAAATATTAAAATGCCCAATGCTCCAATAACCACACCTACATTAACTGAAGGTGCCATAAACATATCTACTGGTCCAGTGAGGGTCAAAACATAATTGATTCCAAATATAAACAGCGCACCAACTGATATTCCTCCCATACCCGAAAGAATGGTTAAAAAAATAGATTCCATCATAATTTGAAGTTTTATAGAAAATGGAGATTCACCTAAAGCGCGTCTAATACCTATCTCTTTAGTGCGTTCTTTAACGACTATAAGCATAATATTACTCACCCCAATAACACCAGATATAAGTACTAAAAGACCCACAAAAAAAGCAATAAAGCGCATGGCTCCGAAAAGACTTTCTACCCTACTATACTCCTCAAATAAGTCAAAGTGACCAATAGCCCTCTTATCGTCTGGAGCAATCCTGTGTTGTTTTTTTAAAAGCTCAAAGATCGATTCTTTTATCTTTGTAATTGGAGTACCATCTTGAGCGGTAACCGCCATCCACCCCACTTTATTCCCCCTATTAAATGCCCTTGAAAAACTACTAAAGGGCACATATATTTCTTTTTGAGCATTTTGATTTCCTCCACCACCTTCCTTATTGTAAACACCAATAACTTTAAAATTAACCCCTTGTACAGTAACGAAACTTCCTATTACAGTCTCATCTGCTTCAAATAAGTCTTGAACCACTCCAATCCCTATGACAGCAACTTTACGGCTATTTTCTACGTCTAATTGATTTATAAATCTACCTTGGGTAATACCTAAAGGATCTTGTCGAATGATTTCAGGGTAATCTCCATAAATATTATAGGCGCCTTTTTTGACTCCTTTGGTCACATTTGGTGTGTCGCTCCCTATTTGATTTCGAGGAGACACAAACCTTAAATTAGGGATTTGTGCCCACATACTTTCAACATCTTCAGTAGTATAGCTAAAACGCCTTCCAATGGGCAATCCCATATAAGGCTTGGTAGTACTTCTGGTCCACACAAACATGGTGTTGGTAGCTATATCTCCAAAATCTGCTTTAATTCCATTTTCTAAGCCTTTGCCAGCAGCTAATAGAATGATTAAAATAAGTATTCCCCAAAAGACACCAAAGGCGGTAAGAAGGGTTCTAAACCAATTTGTGGTCAGTACCTCAATAATTTCTTTCCAACGGTCTATTCTAAACATTATTGATCTCTTAAAGCTTCTATGGTATGAACATTGGCTGCTTTCCAAGCAGGAATAAAACCTGCAATAGCTCCGGAAACTATCAGGAGGATTACAGTAGCTAAAGCAATATTAAAATTCACTGCTGGATTTAAAATATAATCAACCTCAATGTAGGGGCCAAAAATTTCCAAAAGTCCCATGCCAAAAATGAGTCCCCCAAAACCAGAAACAGCTGTTACAAAAACAGCCTCATGAACAATCATACCTACTATAGACCATGGCTTAGCTCCCAATGCTTTTCTAATGCCTATCTCTTTAGTGCGTTCTTTAACCACAATAAGCATAATATTACTCACCCCTACTACCCCAGCAATAATAGTACATATACCTACAAACCAAAAAAAGAAAGCGATATTGTCTGTGAGCGTAAAAAATCTTTTGGCCTCTTCTAAAGGATTCCAAATTTGAATAGCCCTTGTATCTGAGGGAGCAACGGTGTGTTTTGCTTTCAAATGCCTGGTCATCTTTTCTTTAAAAGCCAATGATTGGGCTACTGCTGCGTCAAAATTATCAAGAACAGGTAAGGTAAAAGAGAGGTTTTGCAAATGATCCGTCCCCTCAAAGACTACTTGAGCAGTACTCATGGGAATGAACATTCTATTTTCTTCCTGCTCTCCTGAGGGATCAGAATAAACACCTACAATTTTAAAAGGTATGCCTGAAAGTTGAATCATTTCTCCAATGACCTTTGCTTTGTCATCAAAAACTTCCGCTTTAATATTTTGACCAATAACAACCACTTTAGCCTTTTGATCTATATCTTTTGGGTTAATAAAGCGACCCTGAACCATAGATTCATTTTCTATAAATTGCATGGATGGGTACGTTCCCGCTAATTCATAAGCCAACACTTCGTTCTTATAGACTGCACTGACCCCACGAATGAAAAGAAAAGCAGCCATATACTCAATATCCTCTGAAAACAACTGGCTTACCTGATCAAAGTCCTCGTTTCGAAGCTGCACATAACGACCAGGATTTAGGCCTTTATAAGCCACAGTAGTCTCTCCTGGCCAAACCCAAACACTTGTAGCTGCATCTTCCTCGAATTCGTGGGCAATACCATTGCGCATACCCTGACCAAAGCCCAATAAAATAACGAGTATAAAAATACCAGAGGCCACAGAGATCCCTGTCAAAAAAGTTCGGAGTTTATTTTTAGAGATGGCTTCAAATATTTCTTGCCACCTTTCAAGGTCAAACATAACAAATATGTATTGTTATAAAGACGCACAAAAACAAAAAACGTTACAAATAAAACCAAAAAAAATATTCCTAAGTCTCAAAGAACTAACGAGGAGACAAAGTAAAAAAATGAGGCTAAAATAATAGGTAGCACCATTAAGGAGCCAAGTCATATTTATTCCTTGGCAAAAAGGAAAAATATTAGGCTGCCGGTGTCCTCATTTTCCGATATATCACTATGCCAATCCCTGCAATCAAAACATAGGGAATAGCCATAAGATAAACAATCCCGTCATTAATTCCCTCTGCCACATCTTTATTCCCTTCGGACTCCAAAACAGCTCTACACATAGCACACTGGGCTAATGCTTCTTGAGGAACGATCAAAAAAGTTCCAAAGATTAAAGCAAATATTAATGGGCGAAGGATAAAAGAATTTTTCATCATTTAAGTATTATGAAACGTAATAGGGTGCTATCATTAAATATACAACCACTCCAGTAACGGCAACATACAACCAAATTGGAAAAGTGATTTTAGCGAGTCTTTTATGTGCTTCAAATTGCTTCAAATAAGCTTTAGCATAAGTTTTCAATACCAATGGAATAATGGCAATTGAAAGCACTATATGGGTAATGAGAATGAAAAAATAAAGCACTCTCATAACACCCTCTCCTCCATAAGGCGTAGAATCAGAAGTCATGTGGTAAGCGACATACATGACTAAAAATAGCAATGAAAACACAATTGCAGTAGTCATTAAATTTTGATGACGCTGTCTCTGGCCGTTCTTTATAGCCAAAACAGCCAAAACCAAAACAACAGCTGTAAGACCGTTAATGGTAGCGTATATAGGCGGTAACATAGAAAGCGGTGCTACTCCAGGAATCTTAATGCCAAATAAAATAGCCACCACAACTGGTATAGCAATTGAAACCACAGTGATTAGGCTATTAAAGCGTTTTTCTCTCTTAAGTTGATCTTTCATATTATTCCTCTAAAAGTTTTTTAATATCCGTAATTAAAGCTTCTATTTGATCGGTCTCTCCATGGTCATTCACCCCAATCTCATGGTCTATAGCGCCCCTGTAATAAATAATAGGATTTCCAAACGGGTCTACCCTGGATCTTAAAAATCCATTTTTGTCTACTAAGGCAAACATTCCCGCGTGCTCAAAACCACCCGGAGCATTTGGCATTTGCTGGGCAAAGATATTAAAACCTTCGTTAGCTAAATCATAAACCTCCTCTAATGGACCGCTCATTAAATGCCAATCCATATTAACTACCCCGTAACGTTCTGCGTATTTTTTTAATACAGATGGGGTATCGTTAAAAGGATCTATACTAAACGAAGCAATCCCAAAATTATCACGATCCAGTAATTGGTCTTGAACATAGATAAGATTCTTATTCATAATAGGGCAAATAGTAGGGCATGAAGCAAAGAAAAACTCCACCACAAAAACCTTATTCTTATAATCTACATCAGAAACAAGAATACTATCCTGATTATAGAAACTAAAAGGAGGTACTTTCCTTTTTTCACCGTTGAGCGTAATAAAGGCTAAATCTCCACTGTTGTTAGCAATACTTAAACGCTCTGAAGTTACTACAGCACCAGAGGAAAAACGGTCTACTATAGATGGAATAACGAGTATTCCAAAAATTAAAACAACAAATGAAACCCATACATAAGTGTATTTTTTAGCTGCCATTATTATAAGTCTTTGTATTGATTGTTCTTTTTAAGTGCCATTCTGTATTCCGCCAAAAGAATTTTTACGTCGTCTATCATTGTTTTGGTCAAAAGAGATACCTCTGTGGCATTATATCCATAGAGCGCCTTGTCCTGCTCATTGGCCTTCCTACCCCTTAACTGTAGGGCTTTATCTATAATGTATACTTGGTCTGTACCAAAAGTAGCATCTAAACGCTCAGGCACTTGTAAACTTTCAAAATGGGTCTGGATTTGTTCCGTGGTCAAGAATATAAAACGCCAAGCTTCCACTTCACCAATAGCAGAGAGTTCTTGCATTACCTTGGCTAATTGATCCTCAGCGCCCTTCGGAAGTACCATGAGCATTTGAAAATCTTTAAATTCAGAAAAACGCTTGTAAATCTTTTGATTGAGGTTAAACATATTCACCTGCCTTTGACTCAGATCAGACCCTAAATATCCAACAATTGAAATTTTATTTGCCAAAACAACAGCTGCCTCATTCTCAGGTAACTCCTCCACCGCATTAGTCATAATAGGCAACCTTCCAAAATTATTCACACCAGAGGCAAAAAAAAGGTATGCCACTAGGGGTAGTACAAATAACACCCCTAAAACAAATGTCTTTTTAACTTGAGCAGTCTTCATAATAACATCTTTTTTTTAATTTTAACGCTGTGTAAAAATAAAAAAAGGCGGATTAAAAAACCGCCTTCTATTTATACTATTTAGCCTGGATTAAAATTCCCATTTAATAAAACCAGACTTATAAATGTCATAAATATAATTTCCCTCTACTAGCAGGATAAAAGAAAGGTATCCGATAAGAAAAACCCCAGTCCAAACTACTGCCCTTCTAAGGCCTGCTTTTTCATCTCTAAGGTGCATAAAATCCCAAGCAATGTAGTAGGCTTTTACTATCGTTAAGATAATAAAAATCCAGTTGAGCAATTTCATTGCTAAAAAACTATTTTGAGTTAAAACCTCTGGCTTTATAATACCCAAAGCAACTTCTATAGCCGTAATTATTGATAAAAACAACAATACACCCCAGATCTTCTGAATATTTGATTTAAAGGTTACAAGTCCTCTAAAAATTGATAATTTATGTTCGTGTCCCATGATAGTGAATTATGCTTAAATTAAACGAGGTAAAAGAAAGTAAATACAAATACCCAAACTAAATCTACAAAGTGCCAGTACAAACCAACTTTTTCAACCATTTCGTAATGGCCTCTTTTTTCGTATGTTCCTAATAGAACATTAAAGAAAATGATTAGGTTAATTAAGACTCCCGTGAATACGTGAAAACCGTGAAAACCTGTAATGAAGAAAAAGAAATCTGCAAACAACCTGCTTCCATATTCGTTCTGAATTAAATTAGCCCCTTCTACCACTTGTGTTGCAGAGGTTAATTTGGCTAATGTCTCCGCTCTGTTAAGCAATGTTTTTTCACCCTCAGCAGTAATTTTCTCTGTTCTAATTAACACATTTTCATGTGCCTCTACCCCAGCAACAACTTCTTCCAAACTAAAACTTGGAAGCGCTTTTTCTGAGCTAAACCAAATACCATTTTTAGATTCGTGCTGTGTTCTATGAGAAGGCAAAGTGGCTGCAAAATCTCTTAGGGCCAAACGCTCTCCTGTATTGGCGTCTACAAACTGAAGAATTCTTCCTCCTTTAGTCTCTAACGCTCCAAAATCTCCTTTGATAAAAGTAGCCCATTCCCAAGCTTGTGAGCCCACAAATATAATTCCGCCTATAACCGTCAAGAACATATACCAGGTCACAGCAGTTTTTTTCATTTTATGTCCCGCATCTACAGCCAATACCATTGTCACAGAAGACATAATCAGGATAAAGGTCATGAAAGCCACATAGTACATAGGGTAGTTCCCGTGAAAGAATGGCACGTGGGTAAACACCTCATCTGCAATTGGCCAAGACTCCATAAACTTAAACCTAGAAAACCCGTAAGCAACTAAAAATCCAGAAAAAGTAAGGGCGTCTGACAGGATAAAAAACCACATCATCATCTTACCATAGCTGGCATCTAATGGCTTATTTCCACCTCCCCAAACGGGTGCACTCTGTGCGTTTGTAACCGTAGTATCCATAAAATAGTATTCGTATTAAATAAATTTTGTCAAATTTACATCATTATTGATCGAAAGACAATTATTTGGTTTTAAAAAAAACCAGTTTTTTTAGAGGATTTTACTTGAGTAAAAATGTGCCTTTTAAGCCTAATTTACCACCCTTTAAGCAAAAAAGTAAAAAAACACCACCAAATAAACCCACAAAATATCTAAAAAGTGCCAAAAGGTCTCCCCCAAGCTCATTCCTAAATAATTCTGAGGACTGTATTTACCCCTTAATTGATTTACAATGACCACCACCAAGCTAATTAAACCTGCCACCAAGTGGAGAATGTGAACAAAAGCGATCAAAAAGATATAGGAGAGCGTTACATTACTGGTAGGACCTGTGAAATAATACCCCATGGCAATCATATCTGAAAAACCTGCAAACTGAAGTCCAATAAATGCTATTCCCAAACCAAGCGTCACTAACAACAAAGCAGAAGCTTGTCTGGAACGTCTTAAAACCACAGATCTTTTTGCAAAACCATAGGTAAAACTACTGATGATTAACAGTATGGTGCTGTAGAAAAATGGGGTTGGCAACACAAAATCCTGCAACCAATCTTCCCTTGAACTACTCACTATAAAAGCAGAGGTCCAACCAGCGAAACCCATCACTAAACTAATTATTCCAAACCAGAGCATCATTTTTTTTGCCCTCGCACTTTTACTTTCTACTGTCCCTTTTGTAAGATCCATTGTAATTAATTTTATTGTAAAAACTTATCTACCACATACACAATTTGCAGCAAACTGATATATATCACACTTGCCAACATAAGTGCTTTAGCTTCTTTTTGCCCCCCTTTGTCATACAACCTCAGTGCGTAAAGCAACATGACTATACCCATGACTCCAACAATAATAGCTGCAGGAATAGAAAGCAGCAATTGCCCTGTAATGCCTAAAACTGGGAATACTGAAACAACCAACATCCAAAAAGTGTACAGAATAATCTGTAGGGCTGTCTTCTTGTCTTTCTTGCCTGTTGGAAGCATTTTAAACCCTCCTTTTTGGTAGTCCTCATCTAACAGCCAAGCTAGGGCCCAAAAATGAGGAAATTGCCAGAAAAACTGTATCATAAAAAGGGTCCCTGGTTCAATACCAAAACTATTAGTTTCTGACACCCAACCCAACATAAAAGGAATAGCCCCTGGAATGGCTCCTACAAAAACAGACAAAGGTGTGATTGTTTTTAAAGGGGTATAAATACTGGTGTATAAAAATATAGATATGGCTCCAAACATGGCGGTTTTAGGACTCAATACATAGAGAGAGACCAAACCTAAAACTGTGAGTAACGAGGCTATTAAAAGTGCTGTTTGAGCGCTGATCCTTTGGGTAGGCAGCGGCCTATTCGCAGTACGGTTCATTAGTGCGTCTAAATCTTTCTCAATCACCTGATTAAAAGCATTTGAAGCACCTACCATGGCGTAACCACCCAAAGACAGTAACAGAATATGCGAGAAAGAAACAGTTTCTGCCGCTAGCAAATAACCTGCTACTGCAGAGAAAACCACACTAATGGCCAAACGCATCTTAGTAATCTCTTTGAAAACCACTAAAACCCCTTGTTTGGGTATGGATTTTTCAGGGCTTTCTAACACAACTTCTCGAGCAGACATAACTATAGGGCAATAAGGGTGCAAAGATACATTGCAAGGGGTGCATTTGCAATTATTATAACGCATTTATAACACCCAAATTGAAAAGGAAGATCGGATCAAAAAAAAACCGCGCCTTTGGGCGCGGTTTTTATATACATTAGCTCTCTACAGAGATTACTGTAATTTAAAAGTAATTGGAATACTAAAAGGCACCCTTACTGGTCTTCCCCTTTGTTTTCCTGGAATCATTTTAGGAAGCTTCTCAATAATTCTAAGCGCTTCTGCTTCCAAATTCTTGTCTGGTCCACGGTATCTGATGTTTCCAATAGAACCATCTTTTTGAATGGTGAACATCACATTTACCCTACCTTGAACACCCATTTCTTGCGCAATTTCAGGATAACGGAAATTTCTTCTAATATGCTTTTGCATCATTTCGTTAAAACAAGCCCTAACAGCGGCAGGACCTTTGCTTTTTTCAGACTCACAACCTGGAAAAATAGGTACGTCTTCGATCACAGCAAATGGGATAGATAAATCTTCATCAAAATCCTCTTCTACAACGTCATCTATTTCGATCACTTCTTCTTGAGAAGTTTCTGTAGATTCAATCACTGTTTCTTCAATTTCCTCTTCATCTTCTACTACCTCAATAATTTCTGGTGCAGCTGGTGGTGGTGGAGGTGGTGGTGTTTTTATTTGTTCCGTCATTGGAACCTCCTCATCTAACTGATCTTCTACATTTAATGTGAAGTCAAAGCTATTGTCTTCATCGTACGTTTTCCACTCCAATGCACGCCAAGTAATAAACATTGTTAAACACAGTCCTATCACAAAGTACAAGCCAATGTTTTTGGTTAAATCTGCTTTGGGATTCTTTTTTGGTTCCATATTATTCGGTTTAGTGATCGCTAATTTAAAACTTTATTTATAAAAATAACAACTAATTTTTTTGATTTTCTTGATTGAGGCGCTTCATGAGCTCAAATGAAAGCAACATAGCAATCAAAACACCTATGGCATTGGCCAAACCATCCTGCCATTCTCCGTACCTGCCCGGGACTAAGCTCGCTTGAATAACTTCAATTATCATGCCATAAAAAACATGAAAAAGAGCACTACCCCAAACAATCTTGTTAAAGCTGGCCCTTTTTTCAAAAAACAAAGCGAAGAAAAACAGTCCCTGCAAGAGCGCGTAAAACCCTATATGCGCTAGCTTGTCAAAGTATGGAATTGGCGGTAAAGATGTTGCTGCTATAGGCGTAAGGCTCAGATAAGTCAAAAGGCCTAAAAAACAAAAATACCCCAGCCATAGCAAGGTTCTTTTAGGCACCTATCAAAGCTTTGTAATCTGCGTCTGAAAGCAAACTGTCAATTTCAGAAGCATCTGAAATTTTTAATTTAATCATCCATCCAGCTTCGTAAGGATTTGTATTTACATCTTCCGGAGTATCTTCTAATCCTTCATTGAATTCAATAACCTCACCAGAAAGCGGAAGAAATAAATCAGACACTGTTTTAACAGCTTCTACCGTACCAAAAACAGCATCCTTCTCCAGACTTTCATCTAAAGTGTCTACCTCAACATATACAATGTCTCCCAATTCTGACTGGGCAAAATCTGTGATTCCAACGGTCGCTATATCTCCGTCTATTTTAACCCACTCGTGGTCTTTAGTATACTTTAATTCTGCTGGTATATTCATCTTAAAACGATTAGTTATTTCGCAAATGTAACCCAATTTAGAGCGCCATACAAGACCCTAAAAGAAGTTTTTATCAATTTCCAAAATTGTACCTTAAACTAATTCCCGTATTGATAAGACTCTGAGGAAAAGCGGTAGAGACTGCGTATTTTGAGAAGGTGAAATCGTAAAAGAAAAGTGCGTTTAAATTCTGACTCAAGGCGTATTCTGCCCTGAGCTTGGCAGATAAGAAATACTGACCGGCACTCACCTGAGTATTGTCTAATTCTAAGTTGCGAATCAGGGTATAATTGTCTCTAAGACTCAAATCTGCTTTAATATTTAAATCGCTCTTTAAGCGTTGTTTAGATCCTCCAATATTGGTCACAAACTGTACATCTTTAATTCTGTATCCCAGACCTAAAGTAAATTCTTTTCCTTGAATTTCTGTGAGTAGATTATTGTCAAAACTCATGGAAAGTGCCCGATCCATTTTCATTTCAAAGAGCATACTTAAATTGTTTTTACTCTCAAAATCAATACGCACTAACGGATTAAATTCGTCATTCAGCACCAAGTTATTAAAAATATAATCAGGCCTTACATCTGAGGTTTCTGGATTAAACCTGCTGTTCTCTTTTTCTAAATTGGTCGCATAGGAGTTTACACTATAGGCCGCCCTGTACCCATGGCTAATAGTAAATCTGGTGAAATGGTCTTTGAACCAATCCAAACGCATGAGTCCCGTATATTTCATATTCCAATTGGGAATAGGGGTTTTGTCAAAAGCAGAAAGACCCACTTTCTCTGGAGACACCCCTGTATAAGCCGCAATAAATGAGGCCAACAACACCTGTTGACTGGTTTTACCATAAGATTGTGGGAAACCATTGGCATCTAACTCTGCTGGCAATTCTGGACGCGCAGCAGAAAGCCTATTGGCAATAGGCAATCTATTGGCCTTAAAAGATTCAAAGTTCTCAGAAAATTCTTGCGTCCCAGAGGAAAAGAAGGTCTTTATCATCATGGTAGACATGCTAAAATTACCCTGGGTATTTCCCAGCAATGACTCATAATTAAACGTAATCGCGTCTGATTGATCAATCCTAAAGGTTTCTCTTAAGTTACTCGTATACTGCTTGTCTGCAAAAAGATCAATGGTCAGATCTGGAATAGGTTGGGCGGTAGCATTAAATTTTATTTGACTGTTATGGGTACTTAAAAACGGCTCATTGAAATTTTCAAAAGTAGTGAGCCACCCCCTCCTCGCAGCATTAAAGCGCACGTCTGATTGGCTGCCAAAAACAAAACCCATACTAGGCCTATTGGTGCCCAAGAAACCTATTCGTTGGGTAAAACCAGGTAAAAACTTACCGTTGTTTTCTGAATAATTAAAGGTCACTCTTTTGACCATAGTAGCCAGATTGAGGAGAAAATTTGAGGCATCGGCCGGAGGCCTAGAAGTTGTATTGGTGTCAAAAGGATTCTGAGATCGATTAGTATTAGACACCTTTTTTCGCCCGTTTAATCCCAAAAACTGATACAAGCGTTGCATGCCTAAGCCTGCAGTTAGATTGTGAGTATTGGCATTTTGAACCGTATTCATTTCCTCACCCGCCACTTGCCTCAAAGCCTCTCCACCGCGCTGCCACTCAAAATTGGCCGTGTAAGAATACTGGGCGTTAATAAAGTTTAAAAAAGGAAACTTAGCGAACGGCAATTCGTAATTTAATTGTAATTCCTGGACAAATCTATTGGACTCTCCGTAGTCAAAAAAGCCATCCCATATGGCGTGATCTTCATTAATACCGCTTTGCTCATTGTCCAATTCATTAAAATAATTACGGACAATATTGTTAGAGGCAGCTGTTAAATTAAGCCGCAGAGATTTGGTCACATTTTGATTAATGGCATACTGCCAATTGAATAGATAATTGCGTTGTTGTAAGAAAGGCAAAGCCAAAAGATCCTCTCCGCCGGTTCGGACCTCTCTGAATTGCTGCTGACTAAAAGAGCGGTCAATCGTTGCGTTCACCGAAAAACTGTTGGGCAAAAGATTCAAGTTTATGTCCTTTAACCACTTCCAATACCTACTGGTGAGAATGGAGTCTTTTTTAGCGAGCGGCGCCAATATCAAAGGCTTAAAATTATGGCCGTAAACAAAGCCTGTTTTAAGCTGCTGGTCTTCTAGTTTTTGTATTTCAAAATCCCTGTGTTCCGTGTGGTTGTAGGCATAATTTAAGGTGAAATTATCCAAACTATAGAAACGTTTGGGGGAATTTTCCTGCGCGACACTATTTTTCCTCACCCCTAACATACTAAGGCTCGTTCGCTTGGTATAGGTCTCTGCCTGCTGTTCAATTACTTTGGCTATTGGGCCGCTGGCCGATGCCGCAATGCGGTCTTTTAACTTTAAATCTTCATAAACAGGGTCAAACTCTGGACGGCTCTTCACTTCAGAAATACCGTAATTCAAGGGCAATTGAACTCCCCAATCCTCCGGCAATAATTTACCCACATTAATTTGAGTAACCAAGTCATAAGACAAGGCGTCTTCCCTAGCGCGCTCGTTGGGCATTTGATCCAAGGCCCCAAAACCACTACTACTCGTGGCACCATTGGCTGAAATAGAAACAAGGTCTGCTATATTGGCGTCTAAAGCGGCAATAGCTGCCCAGCCCCCTTGATTATCTAAACCAGCGAGACGCAATTCATTGAACCAAACCTCTGCACGCTGGGCTTTATTAGAGACGTTTTTAACCCCCACCATAATACCTCTGAGATTACCAAGCGAAGGGTTTCCTTTAATACCTATTCTCATCACTCCCGCTGTTCTGGGTGCCAAAGCGTCTACAGCAGTTAAGCTACCGCCCAAATAATCGTAGTAAGTGAGCTGGTTTAAACTTTGATTGGCTATACCCAAAGATTTAATTTGTGCCAAAACAGCTACTGGAATGTCTAATTCGTTGGCAGAAGGCCATACTTCTTCAGGACTATTGGCCCCATGTGGGGTAAAATTCAAAGGCAATTCTATCTGATAGAAATTTTCTGAAAAATCAGTTCCCATCCTTAAAAAACCAACCATTGGCTGCTCGGCAATAGAGAAATCTGTTTCAACAATCTGCTCCGCATGCAAAAACATTTTCAATCTTTTGTATTGACGAAGGTCAAATTGGGTATTTTTAAACACCCCTCTTGCGTCTTGGGGAGCCAATTGTTTTACCACCAATGACAAAGACTGTTCGTTTTGCCGTATGATGGTGTTGTTGTTATTTAGCTGCTCTCTAAGTACCCCAGGAGGTAAAGCATATGCAATAGGAACTCTAGTACTATTTTCCTCCACATTAACCGTATTCACCTCTAATTGGGTGCCTATCTCTAAAGGAGTGTTTAAAGGGTCTGTTTGGAGCGCTCCCTGATACACCCGCCAATCTCCCCTCACCAAATCCAAACTGGCGAAACGCAATAATACTGGATCGGAAAAATTGGTCAAATACATACGAATAAAACTCATAGACCTAAAATCTGCAATCCCACCTACCGCATTGGTAAAGTTACTGAGGGGCACCTTGTATTGGATCCACCTCGTAGGCAACTGCTCGCCATTGGGAAGCTTAGGGCTCAAGCCTTCCTTAATATCTGTAACAAAGGGGTCGTTTATATCTGTACCAGGTTTAATTTCAATCCTATACTCGTAATAACTGTTCACGGTATTCATGGTTAAATCCCGATCAATATCTTCTACATCTGGAAGCGTCGTGGACCCTCTTTTGGTATTGGTTACAGCTACAGGGGCGTTGCCCTGAGGGTTATTAAAATCTAGATATCGTTGCGGTATGCTTCCCTGTCTGTCTAAATAATACCTAAAATTATCTCCAGCAGGATCCTCGCTAGGATTGTTTGTATATACTGCTCTCTCGTCCTGGTCATTCAGTCCGTCCAGACCAATATCTTGTTGGGTTCGGTGTTGTGCATTAGCGTCAAAAGCATAAACCAAAGACTGGGTCGCTGGAACTTTACCCCAGGAGGACTGCGCTACAAGAGGTTCTTGCCCTTCCAATGGCAATCCGTTTTCGTATTGCTTGCGTCCATCTTTTAAAATGTCTTCTGAAATATTTCCAATATTCAACACTAGTTCTCCACCGTCACTCCCTATTCCGTCTAGATATGGATCCATGACCCAGAATTGAACGAATTCTATATTGGCTTGTTCAAAATTTGTGGTGCTCAGTGGCCTCATAATTCCACCCCATTTCTGATTTTCAGAAAGGGCATTGAAATTTCCATTATTGTTATATGGGCCTTTATCTTGGGGGTAATAAGCCAAATCCAGGGTAGGATTTACGGTGGTTTGTCCCTGGGCAATGTCTGTCTGAGGAAAGACCTCATCAATAAAAATACGCCTACTGGCTTGGGTAGAAATGTCATTATTATTGACCCCTGAAGGACGCTGAAAGGTGTAAAAAATGGGATCAATGGTGTACCATGCCAATTTACTCCTGCCATAACCATTTCTGAGATTTTGAGAATCTTCTGGAGAGGCGCCATATAAATTAGCCCCGTCTGGCGCAAATTCTAAGGGAGTACTAGCGAGAGACCAGCCCAAAGCACTTCTAATATCTATGAGTGATTGTGCTCCTTCAAAATCATCTAAATAGGTGGTGGTCTCTCCCCTGAAATCTGCATTTCTTGGAGCTCCAGGAGCTAAAAAGGCCACTTCTCCTCTGAGCGAAAGCATAGAAGGGACGTCTGTTTTAACATGGGGAAGGTAATTGGCCCAACGGGTCAGAAATGGTAGAGAAGTAGTTAAATTTGTGTTGAAACCAAAAATAGTGTTATTTACGGCTTCTGTCCCATAATTAGATTTCTGTGTGAGTGGTCGTTCATTGAGATTGAGTAATGTTCCCCCTAAGGTAAAATTATCTGAAAACTGGTGTATGACATTTACTCCAGTAAAACGCCTATTCTGTTGGCCAAAAACTGCGTTGTCTTCTACCGAAATTTCAATAGGCACATTAGAGGCCTGCAAACTTGGATCCAATAACTGAACCGAACCTGCGGTGTAATTTACGGTATAATCTAATCCTTCCTGAAGTAATCTACCTCCTGCTGTTACTCGAACAGAACCCCTAGGTACATTTAAAGCACCAATGGGAATTCCATTAAAACCTTCAGATTTAAATTGTCCTTTTAAAATAAATTTGTTCTTTTCTGGCTCCTGTAATGCTGCAGCCTTAGTCCCTTTATACAATGACCTAAAGACATATTTTTTTTGATGTGCGGTGAAATCTTCTTCTGCCAAAGCATCGTAATCTCCGCCTCCTAAAACCTTAAAAAGATGATTTCCAAAAGGCTCTACTGTGGTGAAAATAATATTCCCGTTTTCTGTGTTGACTGTTTTCCCAGGCAGGAAATCAAAGAAACCGTCACCACCCTCTTGTATATCTTGGTAGGCATTTAATCGGTCTAAATTAAAAACCTCCAGCAAAATTCGCTCGTTTAATGGCTTTGGACTTTGGGGCCAATTTGGCGCATTTTCTACTGGGGTAATATAATTTCTTGGACTCGGATCTGCATAGATAATATTGAACCTAAAATCTTCTTGACTTAAAGAATATGCCCCTACCGGATAAATATTTTTCATCATCAAATCCCAAATAGGATCCTTTACTTGCGTAATATTACTTTTAAGCAATTTAACTACAAGGGTATTGTTTATGATGGGCTCATTGGTTGTGGCATTATTGCTCGCAGAAACACCTCCGTTGGCAAACTCACCTACCTGGTATACTTTTCCTAGATAAGTATACTGATAAGCCACCCCTAAAACCTCATCAGAAGACAGTTGTTGGTTCAGTGAAATATACCCTAAACTAGGGTGAAAAGTAAAATCCCTTTGCTCGTCTAATTTTCTAGCATTCTCTAAAATTGCGTAATCAAAGCCTTGATTGGCTTTGTAGCCTGGAATATCGAAACCTGCCTCTACTGTAGCTATTTCACGAATATTGTCATTCAAAAACCCACCCCTACTCATTTTTTCAGGGTTTAAGGCGTTTTTCTCATTTGAGGGCAACAAGCTCGATTCTGTGGTATTAATAAAGCCTGAAGCTGGAACACCCAAACGTCCCATCCTTGTTTTTTCTATAGCAGCCTCTCCCAAATCTTGAAGGGCTACCACATTTCTAATGTTTTGTGTTTGTTGTGAACGGTTGGTTACCCAAACTTCTATTCTGGTAATTTGCACCTGACTATTGACAAAGGGATATTCTGCTAGTGCCTGATCGTATTGATCTCTAAAAAAGTGAGACAAGAAAAAATGCTTGTCCTCTTCATAATCTAACGCGGTTAAGGAGAAATCTGTCAGCGTTCCACCACCCCTAGCCATTACAGAACTGTTTTGAGAACGCTGCTCTGAAAGCACTGCGGTAATTTGAGTCCGACCAAATTGCAACTGTGTCTTTACCCCAAAAAGACTTTGTGCTCCAGTAATTAAACTACTATTAAGGGGCATATTCACATTACCCACCTCAATATTCCTTAAAATGTTATCTGCATTTGGATTAAAAAATTGGTCTTTGGCTGCATTGAGTGCATTCACTGCAGAGGGATCTTCTAATAACCCCTGGTTTTGGATAGATTGCGCCAAGCCTCCAACCTTAGTTTGTCCTAAGGTGTTTTTAGCATTGTCTAACAGCTCATTTGGCGCTACACCCACTACGTCCTTTACAGTGGGAGGCACATAGGCAATTTTGATCAGATTTTGAAAATCAAAAGTTGCCTGAGTGTCATAACTCGCATTCACAGAAAGCCGCTCCCCTATTTTTCCCATGAGGCTTAAACTAATCTGCTGTTCAAAATCAAAGGACAAATTGCTTCTGTTTCGGGGAGACAGTGCGGGATTGTCATTTTTCTGCCATAAAATTCCCATATCTACTCCAACAGATCCTTGGGCGTCAAAGCTAATCTCGTCTCCCCCAAAAATGGTTTTTAACAGGTCGTTCTGCAGGCTAAAAGAGGGCAATAGGTTTCTAACAGACAAATCTGCCGCATTTTGATCTCCGCTCATTGCGGCTATCTTCTCCTTAAAATAGGCTTGGATATTTTCTTTTTCTACCATGGCCCAATAGGCTTTTGGCGAAAGCACCAATGGGAGGTTAAATTGGTAACCCGCTAATCCGCCAACAAGCTCATATACCTGAAGCTGCTCGTTGTATTCGTATTTGCTTTTCAATGAAGCAGGCAAAGGCAATTGTAAGTTTCCTTTGGACTTAAAAAGGGTGCTGTCCTGAACAGCAAGGGTATCTATGGGAGTAAATGGCAATGATTTTTTTTGGGCAAACAAGCCATTTGACTGAAAAAAAAGCAAACAAAAGAGCCCAAAAAAAATGGGCTTTATTTGTTTCAAATTCTTTTTTAAAAAATAGGTCTTCAAAAGTGTTACAAACCTTTTAGCGTCTGCTTAATAATGTCTTCTACAGATAGGCTTGGGCTTGCTTTTAAAATTTTCTCTACCATCTTTTCAGATTGTTTTCTAGCAAAGCCAAGCACTTCTAATGCAGATAACGCTTCTTCTTTATTTGTATTGTCTAAAGGCGAAGAAAGTTCTTCTAAATCGTAAATTTTAAGGATCTTATCTTTGAGTTCAATTATAACACGCTGTGCCGTTTTTAATCCAATCCCTTTAACAGATTGAATGGCCCCTACATTACTTGATGCAATGGCATCTCTCAATTCCTCTGGCGACAATGAAGAAAGCATAGTTCTAGCTGTATTAGCACCAATTCCCGACACTGAGATAAGCAATCTAAAAATAGCCCGTTCTGAAACCTCCATAAAACCGTAAAGGCTGTGGCTGTCTTCTTTAACTTGTAAATGGGTGTAAATAGACACTGCTTCCTCAGAAGGCAATAATGAATAAGTATGCAGTGAAATATGAACCAGATAGCCCAGACCACCACATTCCACCACAATTTCTGTAGGATTCTTTTCAACTAATTTTCCCCTGAGATGTGTGATCATTTTTTACGATTTAGCCATTTTAGCACGCTTCCTTTTTTCCCTTTCTTGGGCATCTATTACAGCTACTGCAGCCATATTGACAATTTCGTCTACACTAGCGCCCAATTGTAAAATATGGACAGATTTCCTCAGCCCCATCATAATGGGTCCAATGGAGTCTGCGCCATTGAGTTCTTTCATGAGCTTGTAAGTAATATTCGCAGATTCTAAGTTTGGGAAAATCAAGGTATTTACTTTTTTCCCTGCCAATTTAGAAAATGGGAATTTCTCTTGGTGTAATACTTTGTTCAGGGCAAAATCCATTTGAACCTCCCCATCTGCTATTAAGTCTGGACTCTCCGTATGTAAAATACGCACTGCCTGTTTTACTTTGTTTGCATTTGGATGTGAAGAAGAACCAAAGTTAGCATAAGAAAGTAAAGCCGTGACAGATTCAAATCCAAAAGTCTTGGCTACATTAGCAGTCATTTGAGCGGTCTCTGCAATGGTTTCTGCAGAAGGATCTATATTAATGGAGGTATCTGACAAGAACATGGGTCCTCGTTCAGTAATCATAATATTGGTCGTAGCTACGCGCTTTACGTTGTTAGCCCTACCAATGACCTCTAGAATTGGTTTTACTACCGTGGGATAAGCCCTTGAATAACCAGAAATCATTCCGTCTGCATCTCCCATTAGCACCATCATAGCACTAAAATAATTACGCTCACGCATTTTTATTTCAGCCTGGTATTGCGTTACCCCTGTCCTTCTTCTTTGTTCCCAATAAGAAGTTGCATAGGCATTTCGCTGCGCACGGGTAGTATTATCTGTAGGATCAATAATCTCAAGATCTGCTTCAAATTCAATCTCCGCTTTTAATTCCTCTATAATGGCTTTATTTCCCAAAAGAATCGGAATGGCTATACCTTCATCATAGACAATTTGAGCTGCTTTTAGCACGTCTAAATGATCTGCTTCTGCAAAGACAATTTTCTTAGCATTCATCTTAGCTCTAGTATGAAGCAAGCGCACAATTTTGTTGTCATTCCCTGAGCGTTGCATGAGCGCCTCTTTATACTTATCCCAATCTTCTATAGGCTCTTTAGCCACACCACTCTCCATGGCTGCCTTAGCAATGGCTGGGGGAATCTCTGAAATAAGTCTTGGGTCAAATGGTTTTGGAATAATATATTCTCTACTAAAAGCCAATCTGGTTTCTCCATAAGCAATATTCACTTGCTCTGGAACAGGTTCTTTAGCCAAATCTGCCAAAGCTTTCACTGCGGCCATTTTCATAGCCTCATTAATTTTTGTCGCTCGAACATCCAAGGCACCCCTAAATATAAAAGGGAAACCCAAAACATTGTTTACTTGGTTTGGATGGTCTGAACGACCAGTAGCCATAATAATATCTTTTCTGGTGTCCATGGCCAAGTCATACGCAATCTCAGGATCTGGATTGGCCATGGCAAAAACAATGGGGTTGTCTGCCATAGAAGTAAGCATAGATGGAGTTACAATGTCTGCAATAGACAGTCCCACAAAAACGTCTGCGTCTACCATTGCCTCATCCAAGGTGTCTATTTTTCTTGCTGTAGCAAACTCCTCTTTTTCTGAAGACAAATTAGGCCTGTCTTTTCTAATCACCCCTTTACTGTCTAACATGACAATATTTTCTGCTTTTGCACCAAAAGCCTTGTATAGCTTAGTACAAGAAACTGCTGCTGCACCTGCTCCACTAATCACAATACGCACCTTTTCAATAGACTTCTCCGCTAAATCTAAGGCATTTAAAAGAGCTGCTGCAGAAATAATGGCTGTTCCATGCTGATCGTCATGCATGACAGGAATATCTAGCTCCTCTTTTAGCCTTCTCTCAATTTCAAAAGCCTCTGGAGCCTTAATGTCTTCTAGATTAATTCCTCCAAAAGTAGGCGCAATGGTTTTAACGGTCTGAATAAAAGTCTCTATATCCTTAGTATCCAGCTCTATATCTATACTATCTATGTCTGCAAAAATCTTGAAAAGTAAGCACTTCCCTTCCATCACTGGCTTAGAAGCCATAGGTCCTATATCTCCCAAACCAAGTACCGCTGTTCCGTTGGTTATTACAGCCACCAAATTACCCTTGGTTGTGTACTTATAAACATTCTCAGGATTTTTCTCTATTTCAAGGCAGGGCGATGCAACTCCAGGAGAATAGGCCAAAGCCAAATCTCTTTGCGTAGCGTAAGGTTTAGTAGGAACAATCTTAATCTTTCCAGGCTGAGGTTTGGCATGATATACCAACGCTTCTCTCCTAATTTTTTGTTTGCTCATAATAATGCTTATTTATAACCACAAAGGTAAGGGTATTATTTGTGATTGATAAGTGAAAAAGGATGCAACTTATGACAAATTGCACCCTTTTTTAGTTTGTAATAAAATCTAAATTTACCAGAAAAAACCAACTAAAATTGTGGTTGCAATCAGTAAAATAATAGAGAGCACTCTGTAGTTCTTAAACCAAGGCAATGCCTTAAGTTCAATAGTTTCAGCAGTGTATATGGATTTTTTATACGTGTAATCTGCCACTTTTTGGGCCTCAGGTAATCCTGTGGCTAAGCTCACTACCACATGCACTAAAACTGCAATAACGAATAGTAAATTGGCTTTTGCCAAGAAATGAAATTCATTCAACGAAGGCACCAAGTCTATCGAGGCAGAAACAATCATAAAAATGGCAAATGCACCTCCTGCCATAAGACTGGCAAAAGCACCATGGGCATTGGCTCGTTTCCAAAATAAGCCCAATACAAATGCCGCAACCACAGGAGGTGATGTAAAGGCAATCACCAACTGCAAATAGCCCCATAAAGAATCACTTACTTTCTCAATAAAAGGAACCCATGCAGAAGCTAATACTACAAGTACTAAGGTCGCTATCTGACCCACTCTAACCAATTGCTTGGAAGTGAGTTCTGGTTTAAACTGTTTCACAAAATCCATGGTAATTAAAGTAGAAGCTGAGTTAAAAGTAGCGGAAACACTAGACATCATTGCTGCCAACAAACCAGCTACAACCAATCCTAAAATACCTGTGGGCAATAATTTAAACAAGAGCACTGGATAAGTCAGGTTAGGACAATCGGATAAGTTGGCACAAATACCGTCGCCTACTGGATAGTTTAATGAAGAAATATCTAAATCATTAAAAAGTAACAACGCCAATACTCCAGGCACAATCATGATAAAAATTACGGGTAACTTTAAAAGACCTGCAAATAAAGCCCCCCATCTTCCGTGATTGAGATTTTTTGCTCCCAATACCCTTTGAACCATAAATTGATTGTTGGCCCAAAAATAGAATCCTAATAAAGGTACTCCTGTGAGTAGTCCCCACCAAGGCATAAAGTCGTCATTATTGGGACGTACTAAACTAAAGACCTCTCCACTATTGGCAGGAATAAATTTACCTTCCGCCAAACGGTTTCCAAAATTAACCTCTCCCGCGGCAAGCATATTGTCTAACTGAGACATCATGGCGTCCCAACCCCCTCCGAGTTCTTCGAAAGCAAAGAAAGTCAATAAACAGGATCCTATAACCAACAAAACGGCTTGAATAACCTCCGTTTGAATTACAGAATTTAAGCCTCCAGGTATGGTATATGCTGCTGCTGCAACAGCAAGTATAATGATAATAATAGTCGAGCTCACTTCAGGAAATAACAACTTCAGCACTATACTACCCACATACAAACCAGCAGCAGTGTCTACCATTACATTTCCAAGAATCGTAATGAAAGAAAAATAATACCTGGACTTTTTATCGTACCTGCGTTCTAAAAACTCCGGCATGGTGTACACACCAGACCTGAGATAAAAAGGCAAAAAGAATATGGCAAAGAAAATAAGTACTACTACTGCATACCATTCATAATTGTACACATTTATATTGGTCTGAAAAGCATCAGAAGCCAAACCTACCAAAGTAGAACTAGAAATATTAGCAGAAAATAATGCAATACCTACAATAGGCCATGTCATGGTTCTACCCCCAAGGAAGTAGTCCTCGGAACTACTGCGTTTAGATTTAGAGATACCATATATTACTATTCCTAAAAGATATATCAGTATTACTGCAATATCTAGCGTAGCTAATCCATTCATAAGATTTGATTATTTTTAAAAATACAAAGCCAGTAAGCTTTTTTGTTTATTGATTGGTTGAATTCCAAATATATTAAGAAAATGTTAATCAATTGAAATAAAATCTTGTTTATAGCAAAAAGACCCCCCCAATAAAATTAAAAATCATTGATTCTTTAAAAAGGCAATATTGCGTTTAAAACCTTCGTACTTAGTTCTTTTTACAGCAGACTTCTTAAAAATTTGCGAAAACACCTCTTGGGTAATTTCATCCCAATCTTCCTTGGTGTTTTCAAGTAGTCTAGAGTCTGGATTAAACAAAGGCTCGCTATGGGACTTTGAAAAACGGTTCCATGGACAAACGTCCTGGCAAATATCACAGCCAAATGCCCAATCTTGAAACTGACCTGAAACCTCTTTTGGAATGGCCTCTTTTAATTCAATAGTGAAATATGAAATACATTTAGAGCCGTCTACCTCATAAGGAGTAATAGCCTTAGTAGGACAGGCGTCTATACAAGCGGTACAAGTTCCGCAGTGATCTGAGCTAATAGGGTCTTGAGGTAAATCTATATCGAGAACCAGTTCTGCTATAAAATAAAATGACCCCACCTTTTGGGTCAATAAATTACTGTTCTTACCAATCCACCCCAGTCCGCTTTTTGCAGCCCAAGCTTTCTCTAAGATAGGTGCGGAATCTACAAAAGCCCTACCTTCAATTTGGCCCAATTGGGCCGACACCCGATTCATTAAAACCTTTAATTTTTCCTTAATGACATGATGGTAATCTTGTCCGTACGCATACTTGGCTATTTGATACGAATCAGAGGACTGCTTTTGTTCCGGAAAGTAGTTATACAAAAGACTCACCACTGATTTGGCTCCAGGGACCAACTTGGTGGGATCCAATCGCTTGTCAAAATGGTTTTCCATATAACGCATCTTTCCTTGCTTGGACTCTTTAAGCCACTTTTCTAAACGAGGGGCCTCTTCTTCTAGGAAGCCTGCTCTAGAGATCCCACAAGAAATAAAACCAAGATTTGCTGCTTCTCGCTTAAAAAGCTGTGCGTTATCTTGTTGTATATGATCAGAGCTAGTCATTTAACTGATAGGTAATAAGATCTGTTTTGGATAAAACACAGTAACACAGACTAAAACAAGCCGCCTTGTTCCGGAGCCTTGGTTCGCCCTAAGTGCACATAAGCTTCTGACGTTACCTCCCTTCCTCTTGGAGTACGCATAATAAAACCTTGCTGAATTAGAAAAGGCTCGTAAACCTCCTCAATGGTCTCTGCACTCTCAGAGACTGCCGTTGCTAAAGTGGTAATACCAACAGGACCCCCTTTGAATTTATCTATTAGGGTGGTGAGTATTTTATTGTCCATCTCGTCCAATCCGTGCGCGTCTACATGAAGTGCCCCAAGGCCAAATTGAGCAATCTCTAAATCTATTTTACCATTCCCCTTGATCTGAGCAAAATCCCTTACTCTTCTCAGTAATGCATTACAAATCCTAGGAGTTCCCCTACTCCTTCCTGCAATTTCAATGGCAGCCTCATTTGTAATAGGCACCTTCAATATTTCTGCTGAGCGGGTAACAATGGTGGAGAGTAATTCCGTAGAATAGTATTGAAGACGGCTTTGAATACCAAAACGAGCGCGCATGGGTGCGGTGAGCAAACCCGAGCGCGTGGTAGCGCCAATTAAAGTAAAAGGATTTAAATGAATCTGTACAGAACGGGCATTTGGACCGCTCTCAATCATAATATCAATCTTATAATCTTCCATAGCAGAATATAGATATTCTTCTACTATAGGGCTTAAGCGGTGTATTTCATCTATAAAAAGCACATCTCTTGCTTCTAAATTGGTCAATAAACCAGCTAAATCACCAGGTTTGTCTAAGACAGGTCCAGAGGTGATTTTAATTCCTACACCAAGTTCATTGGCAAGTATGTGGGCTAAGGTCGTTTTTCCTAGTCCTGGAGGGCCGTGAAAAAGGGTATGGTCTAAGGCTTCTTCTCTTAAATTTGCCGCCTTAACAAAAATACTTAAATTCTCAAGCACCTGTTCTTGACCGGTAAAATCATTAAAACTTAGTGGTCTCAAAGCCTTTTCAATGTCAAGAGATTCTGGCGTTAGATGATCAGATGTAGGATCTAAGTGTTCATTCATAAGGTCTAAAAAGGTCTAAATAACTCTAAAAGGGTCTAAATAAGTCTAAATATCTAATTAAAATTAGATAACTACTGCTTAATTCATATTCATCACTTGTAAAGATAAGATTTAAAAAGCAGTGACAACGGCCTATTTTAAAAGCTTTTTTCTCAGCACGGAAGTTCCGGAAAATTCCAGTAAGTCTATTCTTGGTGTACCATAAAGATCTAACTGACTTTCCTCTTTGGAAAAATAAGTGAGGTGAGACAAAATGTGAAGGTCTAGTGTAGATTTTCCTGAAGCGTGCACACTTGCCTCACTAATCAAAAGCTCCATGCCGTCTAATTGCGACGCACCTTCAAAAGAAGCCGTTAGAAAAGCTAGAGTACCACCCCATCTTAGAGAAGCCTTATCCTGCATATTCAGTTGGGCAGTGTCACTGACATCTCCATATATAGTTGCAGTGGAGCGATCTGTCATTTCCAGCGCTAAAGAACTGAAAGACCCATTGATATTCACAAAAGATTTCTCCTCCCCAGATACACTAAAACTGGGAACTGTTCCAGCAACAGCAACAGTTGCGTTACCAGAAAGGGAAAGCTGTGTTTTTTTAAAGCGCGGATCCAAAGTTAGCCCCAACTCACCGGAAGAAATAACAACGCGGTCCAAAGTTGGTGTGTACAAAGTGATATCTAACTGTTTACTCGCAGTGATTTTATAATAAGTGCTAAGGTATAAAACACTGTCAGTAACCTTAAATTTAAATACAGGAGGTAGATTATCGTCTGCAATCATAGACACCCCTGTGGTGTCTGAGGCTACTATATTTAACTTGAGATCATTGTCCAAAACTATCGCATTAAATGCCTCTAAGGGGGCATTATAAGGGGCCACAATTCTGTTGCCTTTAATCTTAGGCAACTTCTGTGCCTGTACATTCGTAAAGCCAATAAGAGACAGAAGGATAAATGAGGTGTAAAAACGAGCAAATTGCTTCATAAAATGGGGCTATTAATAGTGATATTTCATTGCATTAAATTAATAAAAAATGAGTGAAGTAAGCAGTAATACAGTTATAGAATCAAAAAAAAGCCCCAACTAGATGTTAGGGCTTTATTATTCAAGCAGTAAAGCTTAAAATTTTAGTGGTAATATAAGCTTAATGATGTAATTGCTCTTCATCAGGACCCATAGGTACTGTTTGAGGCACAAAGTCTTGCTCTGGTATTACATAGTTACCTTCCTTATCTGTTTTAGAATAATCATAAGGCCAACGGTGTACTTCAGGAATTGCGCCTGGCCAGTTACCATGGATATGTTCCACAGGAGTTGTCCACTCTAAAGTGTTAGACTTCCATGGGTTTTGTTCTGCTTTCTTACCGTAGAACATACTACTGATAAAGTTATAGACAAAAACCAATTGTGCCGCAGCAGTAATGATCGCGAATACCGTGATCAATACCTGAACATTGGTCAATTCGTCGAACATTGGAAAAGCCGTATTCTCGTAATATCTTCTTGGAACTCCAGCCATTCCGACGAAGTGCATTGGAAAGAATACGCCGTAGGCACCAACTGCAGTGACCCAAAAGTGTACATATCCAAGATTTTTATTCATCATTCTACCAAACATCTTAGGGAACCAATGGTACACCCCAGCAAATAATCCGTAAAGTGCAGATATTCCCATTACTAGGTGGAAATGCGCTACTACAAAATACGTATCATGAACGTTAATATCCAAGGTAGAATCTCCCAAGATAATTCCAGTTAGTCCACCAGTGATAAAAGTAGACACCAATCCAATAGAAAATAGCATTCCTGGATTTAACTGCAAGTTACCTTTCCATAGGGTCGTGATATAGTTAAATGCTTTTACCGCAGAAGGAATGGCGATTAATAGGGTTGTAAATGTAAAAACAGAGCCTAAGAATGGGTTCATTCCAGAGATAAACATATGGTGACCCCAAACAATGGTAGATAAGAAAGCAATCGCAATAATTGAGGTTACCATCGCTCTGTATCCAAAGATTGGCTTACGTGCATTTGTAGACATTACCTCAGAAGTAATTCCTAATGCAGGCAATAATACAATATACACCTCAGGGTGACCTAAGAACCAAAAAAGGTGCTCATAGAGTACCGGTGACCCCCCTTGGTAATGCAATACCTCTCCTTGAATAAAAATATCAGATAAGAAGAAAGAAGTACCAAAACTTCTATCCATGATAAGTAATAAGGCGGCAGAAAATAATACAGGAAACGAAATAACACCAATAATAGCTGTTACAAAAAACGCCCATATAGTTAAAGGCAAACGGGTCATAGACATTCCCTTAGTTCTGAGGTTTATGACCGTAACAATATAGTTAAGAGAACCTAATAAGGAAGAGGCAATAAAAATGGCCATAGACACCAACCACAAAGTCATTCCCATTCCAGAACCGGGCTGGGCCATTGGAAGGGCACTTAAAGGTGGGTACACCGTCCATCCTGCTGCAGCTGGTCCTGCCTCTACAAAAAGAGACATAATCATGATAAATGAAGAAAGGAAGAATAACCAGTAAGATACCATGTTCAAAAACCCTGAAGCCATATCTCTAGCACCAATTTGCAATGGTATAAGTAAATTAGAGAAGGTACCACTTAGACCTGCAGTCAATACAAAGAAAACCATGATGGTTCCGTGAATGGTCACCAATGCCAAGTAAATGTCAGCATCCATGACACCATCTGGAGCCCATTTTCCTAGTAAAGCCTCAAATACAGGAAAGCTTTGTCCAGGCCATGCAATTTGCATTCTGAATAAAAGAGACATAGCAATTCCTATGAAACCCATAATAAGCCCTGTGATTAAATACTGCTTAGCGATCATCTTGTGATCTTGGCTAAAGATATATTTAGTTACAAAGGTTTCTTTATGATGATGCCCATGATCTTCGTGATGATCCTCTGAATGTGCGTGTGCGTTTGCAGACATATCTGTAATTTTATTTTTTATTAAGCTATTTTTTATTAATCTAGTTGGATACTACTGTTTGAGCAAAAGTTTTTTGTTCGGCCATCCAGGCGTCATATTCTTCTTGAGTCTCCACAATAATTTTCATTTGCATATTGTAATGAGATTTTCCACAAATTTTATTACACAATAAAATGTAATCAAATTCCCAAGGATCAGAATTAGGCTCGCCATTTAAGGCACGTTCTGCCCTGATGGTATTAGTACGCTTTACCTTTTCCATAACATCTGGATCCTGTCTCATCTCCTCAGTCGTGTAAATAGGGGTATATGAAAACTGAGTAATCATTCCAGGAACACAATTCATTTGAGCTCTAAAGTGTGGCATATAGGCGGAGTGCAATACATCTTGAGAACGCATTTTAAAGTTTACTTTTCTACCTACAGGTAAATGAAGTTCTTTCACAATCACGTCGTCTGAAGCATAGCTATCCGATGTATCTAAACCTAAAACATTCACATTGTCTATATCTATTAAACGAACGTTAGCTTCTCCAAGCACATTGTCGTCTCCTGCATAACGGGCCGTCCAATTAAATTGTTGGGCGTATAATTCAACAACTATAGGGTCATCCTGATCATTAATATCCATAATGTTCACCCAGCTGTATAATCCCCAAAGAATTAAACCAGCTAATACCACTACAGGAATCATAGTCCAAATAACCTCTAACTTATTATTGTCTGCATAGTATAATGCTTTCTGACCTTTTCTTCCTCTGTACTTGTAAGCAAAGTAATGCAGTAATGCTTGTGTGATGGTTTGAACAATGAAAATGATCACAAAAGAAACCAACATTAAATTATCATAATCTGCGCCGTGTGCAGAAGCCGCCTTTGGCAATAAGATTTTGGTGTACTTGTAAAAACTAAAGATGGTTATTCCGTAGATAAACACCAAGAAAACAAACATAAGGTAACCGTTATACTTATTATCGTTGTCGTTGGCAATCTGAGAAGTATCCTTCTTAATTTGAGACAACTCAAATATTTTGGTCATCTGCCATATGGCTATGGCTACTAAGACTAATACTCCTATGGTTAAAAATGCTGTCATTTTAATATGCTGTTTACGTAAATAATATTAGTAATGAAAGTGCTTACTCTCTTCAATAAATGGGTTGCGTTTCGGGCTAATTGGGGCTTTTGTCAATGCATTAAAGACCGTGTAAATAAACAATCCTGCAAAAAACAATACCGCACCAATTTCGGGAATACCAATAAACCACTGATCACCAACTGCAGAGGGCATAATAGCATTAAAGATATCTAAATAGTGCCCTGCAAGTATAACAATACCTGTCATCACAACAAACCAATTTACACGCTTGAAATCACTGTTCATTAGCAACAGTAGTGGAAAAATAAAGTTCAGTGCTAACATACCAAAGAAAGGTAGGTTATAGTCTTGAATTCTAGTCACATAATAAGTTACTTCTTCAGGTATGTTTGAATACCAGATAAGCATAAACTGTGAGAACCATAAATAGGTCCAGAAAACACTGATACCAAACATAAACTTGGCTAAATCGTGAATATGACTGTCATTTACTTGTTCTAACAAACCTTTTGACTTGAGGTAAATGGTCACTAGCGCAATTACAGTAATTCCTGAAACGAACATAGAAGCAAAAATATACCATCCAAAAAGCGTAGAGAACCAGTGTGGGTCAATACTCATAATCCAATCCCAAGACATCATAGATTCAGTCACCAAGTAGAATACTAGGAATGCTGCAGATAACCTAAAGTTTTTTACAAAGTTTGTATTGTCATCTGCTGCGTCTTGTGCTAAAGATAATTTTCTAGAATACCATCTGTAAGCGATCCAGCCAGATAAAAATATGGCTGCTCTAACTAAAAAGAATGGTCCGTTTAAGTAACCCACTTTTCCTTGGATGAGTTTATCGTGCGCCACTACTTCTGGATCCATCCATACAAATAAATGGTTCATATGAGCTACAGAGGCTACTAATATTAAAAATACAATGATTCCTCCAGGTACTAAATAAGCTGTTATTCCTTCCATCACTCTAAACAATAGAGGAGACCATCCTGCCTGAGCAGCACGCTGAATGGCATAAAATGCCAAGACTCCTAAAGCGATCATAAAGAAAAAGAAAGCCGCCACATAAAGGGCTGCCCAAGGCTTATTCTGTAATTGGTGTAATACATGTTCATCATGCGCTGCACTGTGATCTTCACTATGAGCATCTGAGGCATGAGCATCTGAAGACACTGCGTGATCTGTGATAGAAGCATGATTCTCGTCATGAGTTTCTGCGGCTCCATCTGAAACGGCGTGATCTTCTGTTGCGTGTGCATCTCCATGGCCGTCTGCCTGAGCAGCCACTATAGCTTTGGCCTCTGCTACATTAGATGGAGCAGACATGAATCCAATAGCAATCCCTATTGCACCCACAGCCATTAGTATAAAAGAAGCGATCTTAAGTCTGTTTGAAAAAGTGTACATACTGTCTGTCTTCGTATTATTTAGTTAGGTCTTGCTTTAATTTTATTACATACTCAGAAACTTGCCAACGCTCTTCAATATTTAATTGACCTGCATAAGACCCCATTGAGTTTAATCCGTAATATATAGTGTGATAAGTACTTCCCTCTGTGATATTTCTAGCAGCGTCTGCATAAGAAGGCACCCCTAAAATTTTCTCTCTAGATACTAAGGTTCCATTACCATCTCCCTTTTTACCATGACAGATAGCACAATACACGTCATATAGCGCTTTACCTTCACTGAGATTCTCTTCATAAAGAGCGGCGTCTAGTGGACTTTTTTGAACGCGAGCCAATTCTTTGTCCTCGAGATTATTTTCAAATTCATAAGGCAACCAACCCCTGTGAATGGTATTTTCTACAGGTAAACCTGCTTCCATATTAGAAGGTAAGAAGGCTACTTCTTGGTAGGTTTCATAACCTACAGATTCATACATATTTGGCATATACTGGTAGTTTCTACTGTTCTTGTCTGAACAAGAAGCCAAAACTATCATAGATGCAAGGGCCAAAAAAGAATATTTTAAATCACTCATAATATTTTGCAATCTACTTTTGGGAAACTTTTATTTCTACTGCGCCAGTCTCTGCCAATAAGGCGTGAAGATCTGCTTCGTTATCATGGATTTCAATTTCCATTAGGAAAAGGTCATCCGTAGTTCTAACATCTGGGTTTTCTGCTTTTTTGAATGGCCACAACCTACTTCTCATATAAAAAGTAATTACCATTAAGTGGGCCGCAAAAAATACGGTAAGCTCAAACATAATAGGCACAAAAGCAGGTAGGTTTTCTAAATAAGAAAAGCTAGGCTTACCTCCTATGTCTTGGGGCCAATCCTCAATCATAATATAATTCATCATTGTAATGGCAACTGCCAAACCTACTAAGCCATACATAAATGCAGTAATGGCTAATCTAGTTGGGGCTAAACCCATAGCCTTATCTAGTCCGTGAACTGGAAAAGGACAATACACTTCTTCTATATGATGCTTTGCCGCTTTTACTTTCTTAACGGCCAACATGAGCACGTCGTCATCATTGTAAAGCGCCTGAATAACTTTATTTGCCATACTATTGATCCTTTTTAGTTTTAGATACTAATGGAGTTACCTCATACAATGGTTTTCCAGCATCTCTTAATTTCTTATACTTTTCTCCAGAAGATTTCAATATAGTTTTCACTTCTGCCTGTGCAATTACCGGGAAGGTTCTGGCATACAAAAGGAATAAAACAAAGAAGAATCCTATGGTTCCTATGAAAATTCCAATATCTACAAAAGTAGGAGAGAACATGGTCCATGAAGAAGGCAAGTAATCTCTGTGAAGAGAGGTTACTATAATTACAAAACGCTCAAACCACATACCAATATTTACCACAATAGAAATCCCAAAAGAGAACATAATAGAGGTTCTAAGCCTTTTAGACCACATGAATTGTGGAGAGAATACATTACAGGTCATCATAGCCCAATATGCCCAAGCATAAGGTCCGGTAGCCCTATTTAAGAAAGCATACTGCTCATACTCTACTCCAGAGTACCATGCCATAAACAGCTCCGTAATGTAAGCACAACCAACTATAGAACCCGTAATCATGATCACAATATTCATAAGCTCAATATGCTGAACCGTGATATATGCTTCTAAATTAGACACCTTTCTCATAATAATAAGAAGCGTGTTTACCATCGCAAAACCAGAGAAAATTGCTCCTGCCACAAAGTATGGTGGGAAAATCGTGGTATGCCATCCAGGGATTACCGAAGTGGCAAAGTCAAAAGATACAATCGTGTGAACAGAGAGTACTAATGGAGTAGCTAAACCAGCTAAGACCAATGACACTTCTTCAAAACGCTGCCAATCTTTTGCACGACCAGACCATCCAAAACTCAATAGACTGTATATCTTTTTCTGAAAAGGCTTTACTGCTCTATCACGAATCATCGCGAAATCTGGCAATAAACCGGTCCACCAGAATACCAATGAAACTGATAAATAAGTAGAAATCGCAAATACATCCCAAAGTAATGGAGAGTTAAAGTTCACCCACAAAGAACCAAATTGGTTAGGGATAGGCAGTACCCAATACGCTAACCATGGACGGCCCATGTGTATAATTGGAAACAAACCAGCTTGTATCACTGAGAAAATAGTCATGGCCTCTGCAGAACGGTTAATAGCCATACGCCATTTCTGTCTAAAGAGTAATAACACTGCTGAGATCAAGGTACCGGCATGGCCAATTCCTACCCACCAAACAAAGTTGGTAATATCCCAGGCCCAACCTACAGTCTTATTCAGACCCCAGGTTCCAATCCCTGTAGAGACGGTGTATATAATACAACCCAATCCCCATAAAAATGCTACTAGAGCAATTGAAAATGCGATCCACCAATGTTTGTTAGCAGTACCCTCAACAGGAGCTACAATGTCTAAAGTTACATCGTGGTAACCTTTGTCTCCAACAACAAGTGGTTTTCGTATAGGTGCTTCGTAATGCGACGCCATAATTTATAGTATAGTTATGTTCCTTTATTGTGTGTTATGCTTCTGTTGTATTACGTACTTTCACGTGATAGAATACATTAGGTTTGGTCCCAACGTGCTCTAATAAATGATACATACGGTCACTTTCCTTGAGTTCAGATACTTTAGACTGCTTGTCATTCACATCTCCGAATGCCATTGCACCGTTTCCACAAGCTGCAGAACAAGCGGTTTGGAATTCTCCGTCTTTAATTTCACGACCATCTCTCTTCGCGTCTAGAATAGTCTTTTGTGTTTTTTGAATACACATAGAACATTTTTCCATAACGCCACGAGAACGTACATTTACATCTGGATTCACCACCATTTTACCCAGGTCGTTATTCATATGATAGTCAAACTCGTCATTGTTATTGTACAAGAACCAGTTAAAACGTCTCACTTTATAAGGACAGTTATTGGCACAATAACGTGTTCCTACACAACGGTTATACGCCATATGGTTTTGACCTTGTCTAGAGTGCGACGTTGCAGCCACAGGACATACAGTCTCACATGGAGCATGGTTACAATGCTGACACATTACTGGCTGAAAGGCCACTTGAGGATTGGCAGACGGATCTTCCAACTCTCCAAAACCTCCTAGTGAACCATTGTCTCCAGTAAGTCCGTCAAAATTATCTTTCTTCTCATTATCTCCTTCAAAAGTATCTTCTGAAGAGTAATATCTGTCAATACGCAACCAGTGCATATCCCTAGATTTTCTAATTTCTTCTTTACCTACTACAGGAACGTTGTTTTCTGCATGACATGCAATCACACAAGCACCACATCCAGTACAGGCATTTAGATCAATAGAGAGGTTAAAATGATGCCCTATAGATCTGTCAAATGAATCCCATAAGTCTACAGAAGTGGCTTCTACTTCTTGGTGGTCTAAAGACACCATAGGTTGTGGATTCCAATATTTAGCGTCTTTAGTATTAAAGACCTCTAGGGTTGTTTCCTTGATAATGTCACCACGACCCATAAGGGTTTTATGAAGCTGAACACAAGCAAACTCGTGCATACCTCCCTCTTTAGCAACAGAAACCTCCTGTGTTTTTGAAAAATCATTATACAAAGCAAAAGCATTCACCCCTACCTGCATTTCTTCTTTTAAGCCTGCTGTCTTTCCATAGCCTAAGGCCAAACCAATGGTTCCTGGTGCCTGACCTGGCTGAATAATCACGGGTACATTTGAAAGCGTAGTACCATTTACCGTTAAACTGATATAACTACCGTCTAAACCTCCATTGGCTACATTTTCATTCACAAGGCCTAAACTAGCCGCGTCTGCTTTGGAAACTGTAGCATAATTATCCCAAGAAACTCTGGTGATAGGATCTGGAAATTCTTGCAACCAGGGGTTGTTGGCCTCTTGACCATCTCCCATACCTGTTTTAGCATACAACACCAACTCCATGTCAGGAGCAGTAGCCGCTTTAAGCGCCTTAAGTTGTGCAGAAGCATCTATAGCAGAAACCATTTTGGTTGCCGCTGAAGTACCTACAAACACACCGTCATGAAGGGCTTTATTCCAAGCGGTACCTCCAAGAAGCTGCGCTTCCCAGTGGGTCTTTATATAATCGTAATAAGTACCTTCTATTCCAGCCCAATTCATTAGTGCTGTCTGGAATTGTCTGGTGTCGAATAATTCTTTTATAGTAGGTTGCGTAAGGCTATAATAACCTTTCTTAACCGCCACATCTCCCCAAGACTCTAAATAGTGAGACGCAGCTCCTACCCACTGAACAGATGCAGTAGTTTCATTAGGCATGGTAGAAAAAGCTACCGTAGTACCTACATTTGAAAGCGCAGATTTAAATTCAGCTGCATTAGGCAAGCTATACACAGGATTAACTCCATCTACAACCAACAAGCCTACTTGACCAGCAGCCATATCTGCAATTAAAGACTGCACTGCCTTATCGTTACCTTGACGCACATATCGAGGTGCTGCAACATCGAAGGCAACACTTTCTATAGAAGCATTTAAACGCAACACTAAAGATTGCGCTTCTACACTATCAATACCGGTCAATACTACCGCTTTATTACCAGCCTTAACAACCGCTTTAGCAGCTGATTTAACGGCAGTCATTATATTTTCAGGAAGTGCTACAGAGGTAGCTCCTGTTGTTACAATTTCATATAGCGCAGCCAAAGCTTGAGCTTGCTGCGCTGAGTTAGAAGGCACTCTTTTATCTGCAGCAGCACCTGAAAGCGTCATATTAGACTCAAACTGGTAGTGTTGAGACATTTGGTGCGCACTTGGAATTCTACCTTTAGCATAACCTCCGTCAAAACCACCACCTTGCCAATCACCTAAGAAATCTGCACCAAAGGATACAATCACAGCGGCTTTTTCTAAATGGTAATCTGCCAAAGCCCTTTCCCCTGTAACTGCTTCAAAAGCGTCCAGTGCAGCAGACTCAGAAATAGCGTCATAAACCACATGAGAAACCTGATCCTGACCCTGTGCAAATTCAGCCACTAATTTAGACATGCTTGGACTGGCATAAGTAGGTGTTAAAAAAACCACCTTTTTCCCACTAGTCTTAGCAGCATCTAACGCAGTAGTAACCGCAGCATCTAGATCTGACCAATCAGCAGGAGCTCCATTAAATGAAGGTCCTTGCAAACGAGCACTGTCGTATAATGACAACACAGAGGCTTGAACCCTTGCATTGGCCGCTCCTTTTACTTGAGCATCTTTATTATTCTCTACCTTAATAGGTCTTCCTTCTCTAGTCTTTACAAGAATAGAAGCAAAGTCATAACCATTGGCAATAGTTGTAGCATAAAAATTAGCTACACCAGGGATGATTTGCTCCGGCTGAACTACATAAGGGATAGACTTTATAACTGGACCCTCACAGGCAGCCAATGAAGCTGCTGCAGTACTAAATCCTACATACTTCAAGAAATCTCTTCTGTTGGTATTGGAAGTAGCTAGGGTTTGCTTGTCAGATAAAAATTCCCCAGTAGGGATTTGCTCTACAAACTCGTTTTGTTTTAGCGTCTCAATCATGGCGTCGTTAGCAGAAAGCTCTGCTTCACTCTTCCAGTATTTTTTGTTTGATGACATAATATTATCTCTGTAATTAGCTTCTTTTTTTTCTAAATCTAAATTTCTAGTAGTGACACTTACCACATTCCAAACCACCCATTTGAGCAGCCGTAAGTTTTTCTACACCATACTTCTGAGAAAGTGCCTCGTGAATTTTATCGTAGTAAGCATTCCCTTCTACTTTCACATTAGTCTCTCTATGACAATCAATACACCACCCCATAGTTAGTGGACTGTACTGATACATAATCTCCATTTCTTCTACAGGACCGTGACAGGTCTGACAAGCTACACCAGCCACAGAAACGTGCTGCGAGTGATTGAAATAAGCAAAATCTGGCAGGTTATGGATTCTTACCCACTCTACAGGCTGGCTTTCACCAGTGTATTGTTGATTGTCCTCATCCCATCCAACAGCTTTATACAATTTTTTAATCTCTTTGGTATAAAACTCATTAGTGTAACCATTCGCCAAATCTTCTTGAGAAGGACCTTCTGGATTACCCTTGTACTCATAAATTGATTTATGGCAATTCATACACACATTCAAAGAAGGTATTCCTGAATGCTTAGATACTCTAGCAGACGAGTGACAGTAAGTACACTCAATCTTGTTGTCTCCAGCGTGAATTTTATGAGAGTAGTGTATAGGCTGAACCGGAGCATAACCCTGATCTACACCCACCTGCATTAAAAATCCATACACATAGTAAGCACTAGAAAGCAATAAGAAGATCACCGTAACCAAAACCAAAAATTGATTTTTAGCAAAAGCCAACCAAATTGGCATACGCACTTCTTTCTCTTCAGTTTCGTAAACAACACCATTAGCTTCAGCAATACTTCTCAGTGTTTTGTTGACCAAGAAAAGCATCATAACCAACAAGCCAAACACCAACATTAAAGCACCGAGAATCACTTCATTTGAAATTCCTGAGGCAGCTACTGGAGCCGCTGCAGTGCTAGCTGCAGTTGCAGCAGCCGGAGCGGGTGCAGGTGCATCTGTATAAGCGAGAATATTGTCAATATCTTCATTACTCAAAGTAGGGAAAGCAGTCATTGCCGCCTGATTGTACTCATTGTAAATAGCCAAAGCACGCTCGTCGCCTGCTTTAATTAAACTGTTGTTGTTTTTAATCCAAGCGTACAACCATTCTTTATCTCCCTCGTACTTAGCCGTAACTCCCGCAAGAGCAGGACCTGTCATTTTCCTATTCAAGGCATGACATGCAGCACAGTTTTGATTGAATAATTGCTTCCCTTTTACAGGATCACCAGCGGACTGGTCTTGAGCAGAAAGATTTTGAGGGATCAGTGTTAAAGCCACTAAAAACAACCCTAGGAATGAAGAAACGAGATTGCGGTATGTCACCTTTTTCATATTATTAGATATTGTAATCTTCAGGTTTGGCACGATTTTTACAGATAAATGAAAAAAAAGTAATTATCGGCACAATAAATTTGGACACAAAAATACGACATAGAACTTATTTTATTAAGCCAATTCTATGTAGATTTTACTAATTTATAAACATTCTAAATAGTGTATTTTTTTTAGCTTTGATTTGTAATAAGTTACCTTTGAAAAACACTTTTTCGTGAAACAAAATGAAACACAAACCCTTTTATATCCTTCCGTTCCTAGTTTTTTTTACTGGATTTTCTGCAGCACAAGAAACATCCCTTACAGTAGAAAAAGACAGTATTGTTTTAACTGATATTGAAAAACATACAGCACTTTTAGAGGCATTTATTAGCTACCAAAAAGGAAGGGGAGATTATCGTATTCAGATCTACTCAGGTCCACTAGACCAAACAGAAGAACTTTTGAAAAATCTGGATGAAAGTTTTTCAGAATGGCCCAGGAGTATTGACTTTGAATCTCCTAGTTTCAGGCTGAGAATCGGGACTTTTAAAACGAGACTTGAAGCGGAGAGAAACCTTATTGCAGTGCGTAAAAAGTACCCTGCCGCCGTGCTTTTAAAACCACAGATATTAAAAAACAACTAGTGCTAAACATTTGAGTTAAGACCAAAAAAAAGAGCCTTTAAAGGCTCTTTTTTTTTGCATCGGCCGTGAGGCCAGATTATTTTAATTTCTTTTTAACCGCTACTTCTTGGAAGGCTTCTACAACGTCTAATTCTCTAATGTCGTTGTAATTCTTCACCTGAAGCCCACAGTCATACCCTTTGGCTACTTCTTTGGCGTCGTCTTTGAAACGTTTTAAAGAAGACAGTGTTCCGGTATAGATAACGACACCATCTCTAATTAAACGAATGTTTGAATTTCTAAAGATTTTACCTGTCAGTACCATACAACCCGCAATAGTTCCCACCTTAGAAATTTTAAAGGTCTCTCTAATTTCAGCCGTACCTGTAATCTCTTCTTTCATCTCTGGAGACAACATACCTTCCATGGCATCTTTGAGCTCATTAATAGCGTCGTAGATAATAGAGTACATTCTAATGTCAATTTCTTCCTTATCTGCTATAGCTCTAGCATTCCCCATTGGGCGAACGTTAAATCCAATAATAATCGCATCTGAGGCAGAGGCCAATAAGACGTCGGACTCTGTGATAGGCCCTACCCCTTTGTGGATAATATTTACTTGTATCTCGTCTGTAGAAAGTTTTTGGAACGAATCTGTCAATGCCTCTACTGAACCATCCACATCTCCTTTTAAGATCACGTTTAGCTCCTTGAAATCTCCCAGTGCAATACGCCTTCCTATCTCATCTAAGGTAATGTGACGCTGCGTTCTAACAGATTGCTCTCTCATTAATTGAGAACGCTTTGTCGCAATTTGCTTGGCTTCGCGTTCGTCTTCGAATACATTGAATTTATCTCCTGCTTGTGGCGCACCATCTAATCCCAATACAGATATGGGCGTAGAAGGTCCAGCCTCCATAATATTTTGTCCGCGCTCATCTTGCATGGCTTTTACTTTTCCACTGCAAGTTCCCGCTAGCAAATAATCTCCAATTCTAAGGGTACCCGCCTGAACCAATACAGTAGACACATAACCCCTTCCTTTGTCTAGGAAAGCCTCTACCACTGTACCTACAGCGCGTTTTTCAGGGTTGGCTTTTAATTCTAAAAGCTCTGCTTCTAGCAAGACTTTTTCTAAAAGCTCTTTAATACCCAATCCTGTTTTAGCAGAAATATCGTGGGATTGTATTTTACCTCCCCAGTCTTCTACCAATAAATTCATCTGAGCCAATCCTTCTTTAATCTTATCTGGATTGGCAGCAGGCCTATCTATTTTATTAATCGCAAATACGATAGGTACACCAGCAGCTTGCGCATGGCTAATGGCCTCTTTTGTTTGCGGCATAATGTCGTCGTCCGCAGCTACTACAATAATGGCAATATCAGTTACCTGAGCACCACGAGCACGCATGGCCGTAAAGGCCTCGTGACCTGGCGTGTCTAAGAAAGCGATTTTCTGACCACTATCTAAAGTTACCCCGTAGGCACCAATATGCTGTGTAATTCCCCCACTCTCGCCAGCAATCACATTTTCTTTTCTAATATAATCTAAGAGCGACGTTTTACCGTGATCTACGTGACCCATTACCGTTACTATTGGTGCTCTAGACACCAAATCTTCTGCAGTATCTTCTACCTCAACAATAGCCTCTTCAATATCTGCAGTGACAAACTCTACTTGGTAACCGAATTCTTCTGCTACTATAGAAAGTGTTTCTGCGTCTAAACGTTGGTTCATGGTAACCATGATCCCAAGAGACATACAGGCAGAGATAATCTGAGTGGTAGAAACATCCATCATGGTAGCTACTTCATTTGCCGTAACAAATTCAGTTACCTTGAGGATTTTGCTTTCTAATTCTTGCTGTTCTAGGTCTTTTTCTGTTTGCTCCCTGTGAGATTCACGTTTGTCTCTACGGTACTTAGCCCCTTTTCCTTTTTTGGATTTCCCCTGTAATTTCTCCAGGGTTTCTCGTACTTGTTTTTGTACTTCCTCCTCTGTGGGCTCTACTTTTGGCGCAGCATTAAATCGTTGGCCCGCAGCAGCTTTACCTCTTGGTCCTGTTCCTCTCTGTCTTGGTGCGGCTGAAGCAGCAGTGCCAGGACCTCCAGAAGGAGATACTATTCTTTTTCGTCTTTTCTTATTGTCGTCATTGCTAGAAGAAGCAACAGGTTTTTTCTTGGGCTTATTGAACTGAGACAAATCTATTTTGTCTCCCATAATTTTAGGCCCACTTAATTTCTTGTACTGTGTAGCAATAGATCCCGTAGGCTGCTCTGCTTCTGCCAATGGCTTAGCAGCTGGCGTTTCCTCTTTAGCCTCTTCAGACTTCTCTGACGCCTCTTTTTTAACCGCCTCAGGTGTAGCCGCTACAGTCGCCTCTTTTTCAGAGGTCTCTTTTAGTGGTGCTTCTTTTACTGGCGCTTTTTCAGTTGCTTTGGCTGCTGGCGCAGCCGATACTATTTTAAGTCCAGCTGCTTTTGGCGCAGCTGCCTTAATAACTTCTTGTTTTGGCGCTGCCTTGGGCGCTGCTTCTTTAGGAGCAGCAGGGGCCTCATTTACAGCCTCTGGAGCAGGTGTTTCCTTGGCAGTTGGAGGGGCTAAATCAATTTTACCTACCGTAGTTGGCCCACTAAGAGATCCTTTCGCTTTAACCACCTCGGCAGCTCTTGCTTCCTTAGCCAAACGCTTTTCTTCTTGCTCTTTTTCAAGTTCAATTCTAATAGCCTCCTTTTCTTTTCTCTTTTCTTCACCCACTTCCTTGGAAGCAACTTTCTTGCTCATATCCGTTTGGAACTGGTCTAAAAGAACCTGATGCACTTCTTCCGATATTTTAGTAGTAGGCCTTGCCTCAATAGCATGCCCATTAGCCGCTAGGTAGTCTACCGCTCTATCCAGTGAAATGTTTAATTCTCTTAGGACTTTATTAAGCCTAATGGTTGCATTCTCTGCCATAAAAAAAATTTGTGCTTACTAGTATTTTTCTGCTAATATAAATAATGAAATAGGTTCAAGGATGAAATCCTTTAATTATTTGTGTATTACCTACTGCTTAACTTTCTAATTCTTCTTTTAGAATTCTAACAACATCTAAAATAGTCTCCTCTTCTAAATCTGTTCTCTTTGCTAAATCTTCTACATCTTGTTCCAACACCGCTCTCGCTGTATCCAAACCGATCTTAGACAATTCTGCAATAATCCATGCCTCTATTTCATCAGAGAATTCTGTCAATTCAACATCTTCCTCTACCCCTTCTCTAAATACATCTATTTCATATCCAGTCAATTGACCAGCCAATCTAATATTGTGACCGCCACGACCAATAGCCTTAGAAACTTCCTCTGGCTTGAGGTAAACTTGAGCAGTCATTTTTTCGTCGTCTAACTTTACAGAAGAAACCCTGGCTGGACTCAAAGCCCTAGTCACCAATAAAGTAGGGTTATTTGTCCAGTTAATTACATCTATATTCTCGTTGCCCAATTCTTTGACAATTCCATGAATTCTAGATCCCTTCATTCCCACACAGGCGCCCACTGGATCTATACGGTCGTCATAGGAATCTACCGCAACTTTAGCTTTTTCTCCTGGAATTCGAACCGCCTTTTTAATGGTAATTAAACCGTCAAAAACCTCTGGAATTTCCTGGAAGAACAATTGCTCTAAGAATAGTGGTGAAGTCCTGCTCATAATAATAGCAGGCTTGTTTCCTTTTAATTCTACACTTTCAATAATTCCCCTAACATTGTCTCCTTTTCTAAAGAAATCTGCGGGTATTTGCTTGTCTTTCGGAAGGATAATTTCGTTTCCTTCGTCGTCCAATAAAATAATCGCCTGATGTCTAATATGGTGCACCTCAGCAGTGTATATCTCCCCTTCTAGGTCCTTAAATTGTTTGTAAATCGTGGTGTTGTCATGCTCGTGAATCTTGGCTATTAAATTTTGACGCAATGCCAAAATAGCCCTTCTTCCCAAGTCAATTAACTTCACCTCTTCTGAAACATCTTCTCCTACTTCAAAATCTGGCTCAATCTTTCTAGCTTCAGTAATAGATATCTCCTCATTTGGATCCATCACATCTATATCTTCTACTACCACTCTGTTTCTCCAAATCTCTAAATCCCCTTTGTCTGGGTTAATGATAATATCAAAATTGTCATCTGATCCAAATTTCTTTTTCAAAGCACTTCTAAAAACCTCTTCTAAAATGGCCATTAGGGTTACTCTGTCAATAAACTTGTCATCTTTAAATTCTGAGAAAGATTCAATAAGCGCAATATTTTCCATCTTGCTATCTATTAAAATTTAAGGTTCACTTTTGCTTCTTTAATATCTGTAAAAGCAATCTCTTGCTCTTTAGTCACGGTTACTTTACCCTTCCCTATTGGTTTGGGCTCTCTGGCTTTCCACTGTAATTTAATTCCGTGATCTAGGATTTCTATGAGATTCCCTTCTACCGTTTCATTTTCAGTGCGAACCGTCAGAGAACGGTTCAGGTTTTTTTTGTATTGCCTAGGCATTACCAATGGAGCTGTGGCTCCTGCAGAGGCTACGTCCAATCCAAAATCTATGCTTTCTCTGTCCAAGTTGTGCTCTATTGCACGACTCACATTCATGCAATCTTGAAGTGTCACACCAGCGTCTCCATCTAATACCACGGAGATTTTTTTGTCTGTTGTAATCTTAAAATCTATTAGAAACAGGGATGGATTTTCTTCCAAAGCTGTATCTAATAAGGTCCTTACTTCTTTTTCGAACATAGATTTATGGGTAATAAAAGAGGGGACTTTTGGTCCCCTCTTATTCCTTTATCATTTAATCGCCACAAATATACAATATTTTAGGCATTATACAATAAAAAACCCAAAGCGAAAACTTTGGGTTTTTTTGTTGGTCTACAAGGACTCGAACCTTGAACGACTGTACCAAAAACAGCTGTGTTACCAATTACACCATAGACCACTACCGTATAAGAGGCTGCAAATTTAAAACAAAGTTTGTATTATCAAAACAAAACTTTTCTTTTTTTTTCAAAGACATTCATTGAACCATAATTTTCTATTGACCAAGGGGGTGAAAAGCAATCTCTTATAGTATAAAAAGCTGTTAAAGCTTTCAAAATTTAGAGCCCGCATAAACATATTAATTAGTAATTTCGCTCTGTTACAAAAAACAAGCACATGTTTTCAAAAGATTTTGACCTTTGGGACCGCCGTTTGGGGTGGGCAGTTTTCTTTATATCACTCATTACTTATGCCTTAACAGTTGAACCCACTGGTAGCTTTTGGGATGCAGGTGAATATATTGCTACTGCAGCCAAACTTCAAATTGGGCATCCGCCAGGGGCGCCTTTACTTCAAATGATCGGTGCTTTCTTTGCCATGTTTGCCTTAGAGCCCACGCAGATCGCGAGAATGGTGAATTATGTGTCTGGTGTATCTTCTGCATTTACTATTTTGTTTATGTTTTGGACCATCACCAATTTACTCAGGAAATTGATAGGTAAAACAGCTGAATTGTCAAATTCACAAGCCATAGCTGTGTTAGGCAGTGGTGTGGTGGGCTCATTGGCATTTACTTTTTCTGATAGTTTTTGGTTTAACGCCGTTGAAACAGAAGTTTACGCTATGGCCAGTTTAATCATGGCAGTATTGCTCTGGCTGGGACTGAAATGGACCGACAACTTAGATAACGAAAGGGGAGATAAATGGCTTGTGCTCATCTCTTTTATTGTGGGACTTACGTTTGGGATTCAATTCATGGGCTTTCTAGCCATCCCTTCCATTGGCTTGCTTTACTACTTTAAAAAATACAAAACCACCACCATAAAAAACTTTCTCTTGGCCAATATTGCAGTGGTTGGGATTCTAATGCTGGTCTATAAGTTTTCCCTCACCTATGTGCTCAAAGCGTTTGGTTGGTCTGAAGTGTTTTTTGTGAATACCTTTGGGTTGCCTTTCAATTCTGGCTCTATTATCATGGCAGCAGCTTTTATAGCAGCTTTCTACTACGCTTTAAAGTTTACGAGGTCCAAGCAAATGATTGGCGCTAATACGATAGTGCTCTCTCTAATGTTTTTAATTTTAGGCTTTTCGTCTTGGCTTATGCTACCTATTCGGGCAAACGCAGGAGTGATTATTAACGAAAATGATCCTTCAGATGCTCGTTCCTTATTGGCTTACTACAATAGAGAACAATATCCTGGCGTAGACAGTCCAGTGTATGGCGCCTACTACTCCAACGCGTATAGCGCCGCTAGTATTGAAAAAGACGACAAACCAAAGTACGAAAAAGATTACAGCACGGGTAAATATGTTATTGTCAATCATTTTGAAGGAGCGCTTCAAGGGTCAGATCCTGCACATGAAGGCTTTTTACCCAGAATGTGGAGTGAGCAAAACGCTGAAAACTACATGCGCTATTTTGGGCCATTAAAATTCAGAATTAAAAGAGATTATCTGGGTAATAAAGAATTGACCTCTACCGTAGGGCAATTTAAAAATGGTTTAGAAAAAGGAGAAATTGACGTAGAACAGTACATCACTTTCTTGAGAGAATTTAGAGATTATATAGACGTAATCCCGCCCAGCCTTATGGACAACATAAATTATATGTTTTCTTTTCAATTTAATTATATGTACTGGCGCTATTTCATGTGGAATTTCACAGGGAAACAAGACGACATTCAAGGGCGCTATGACAATCACGGAAACTGGCTCAGTGGCATTTCTTTTATAGACAGTCCTAGAGTCGGAAGCCAAGAGAATTTACCCGCAGACCTTTTGAACAACAAAGGAAGAAATACTTATTTTTTCTTACCCCTCATTCTTGGTATTATTGGTATTCTATTTCAATTCAAAAAAGACAAGAAACAATTTTGGACCTTGTTTGTGTTTTTCATGTTTACTGGGCTGGCCATACAATTTTATACCAATCCTTCCATTTTTCAACCCAGGGAAAGGGATTACTCATTGGTTGGATCATTTTACATATTCGCACTTTGGATTGGACTGGGCGTTTATGGACTCTTTAACGAATTATCCTCTTTCACTAAAAAGACTTGGCTTTCGCCAGCAGTGGTGGGATTATGCTTTTTAGCGGTGCCTGCCCTAATGGGATTTCAAAACTGGGACGATCATGACAGATCGAACAGAAAGACCGCGCAGAGTACTGCTAAAGCGTATCTAAATTCCACTCAAAAAGACAGTGGGGCCATTTTATTTACTATTGGAGACAACGACACCTTTCCCCTTTGGTATGCTCAAGAAATTGAGGGGTACAGAACAGATGTCAGGGTCATAAATACCAGCTTATTTGCTACAGATTGGTATATAGATCAAATGAAAAGAAAGGCCTATGAAAGCGATCCCATCCCCTCTCAACTTACCCATGACTTGTACCACTACGGAAATAGAGATGCCATTTACTTCCAGGAAGTGACAGACAAACGCTGGGACATTAAGGACTTTATTAGTTGGGTGGGCAGCGACAAGCCCCAAACCAAATTCAAATATCTTTTGGGAGCACAAGGCGCAGATTTGAGCCAGTATTCTGAAAGCAATTTAGATATTGTGTACTACCCTACCCATAAAATCAGGGTTCCTGTAAACAAAGAAAATGTATTGGCCAGTGGCCTAGTGAAAGCTAAAGACAGCGCACTTATTGTAGATTATATAGATATTGACCTGCCTAAATCTGCCCTGCCTAAAAACAGGTTACTCATGTTGGATCTTTTAGCCAACAATGATTGGAAAAGGCCCCTCTACTTTTCAGGAGGAAGCTTTGAAGCTGGAGAATATCTTTGGATGAAAGACTACCTTCAATTAGACGGTTTGGCCTATAAGTTGGTGCCTATCAAAACCAAATACGAAAGTGTTTTTGAGATGGGAAGGATAGACACAGACACTATGAGCGAAATAGTAAAAAGCTGGGAATGGGGTAACTCAGGAGATCCCGATGTATATATTGACACCCAAACTAGGGTACAAGGATTGTCTTTTAGAAGCAACCTTGCCAGACTAACAGAAACCCTGATTGGAGAAAACAAACTGAGTGAAGCCAAGGAAATTTTGGATATTGGGATGGAAAATATGCCTGTAAAAGGGTTTGACTACTACAACTTTGTGGTACCGTTTATAGAAGGTTATTACGCTGTAGGGGCTCCTGAAGAAGCAAGGGGTATTTTTCAAGAACTCAAAAATATCTATCAAGACCACCTGACTTACTATGCCGCAATGGACGTTAGTGATCAATACAACAGCATTCAAAATATTATTGAAAACCTAGAGGGTTACCGAAGGATATTAGACGTGTTATCTATAGGAGACCGCCCAGAAATCACTAAAGAAGAAAGACGTGAATTTGAGCTATTTATGGATAAGTTCTCTCATTTCTATGAAGGGGCAGAAGCGCAAAATAACCGCTTTGAACCCGAGAATTCCAGCGAAACCATTCCATTAGATAGTTCGCTAGAATAGCACTGTTGCAGTGCGCAGGAATTTTTGGGGAATTATACGTATTCTTCTATAACACCCATAAGGGTTACGGCATCTTGCTCTCCGCTTTGGCGCCAAACCATCTCTCCGCCTTTATACACCATAAGCGTAGGTAAGGTGGTGACCCTTAAAGCGTCTGCTAAATCTTTGTTTTTGTCTGCGTCTATCTTAATGACTTTACCTTTGTCTCCAATAGCAGCGGCAACACTCCTAAGCACCTCGTGCATAGACTGAGAAGCCTCATCCCAGTCTGCATAAAAATCTATGAGAACTGGAATATTTAAGTCTATTAATTCGCCAAATTTTGACATAGCATATATTTATAGTATGATCAAATGTAATAAAAAAACCTAAAAAACCACTTAAACGGCTTTTTTTAGGGTAATCACAGTGATTTCTGGCCAGATACCTACCCTTCCAGGGTAACCTAAAAACCCAAAACCTCTGTTGACATTTATATACTGTCCCAATTCCTTATAAATACCGGCCCACTGTTTGTACCGCCATTTTACAGGACTCCATTTAATCCATCCTGGAATCTCAATTCCAAATTGCATTCCATGGGTGTGACCACTCAGGGTTAAATGAAAATGCTGGGCATGTGGAATAACTTCTGCCTCCCAATGGGAAGGGTCGTGTGACAACAATATCTTAAAATCATTTTCTTGTATCTCAGCAATGGCTTTATTGAGGTCTCCTGCTTTCTTAAATCCTCCTTTTCCCCAATTTTCAACTCCTATAATGGCTATTTTCTCCCCGTTTCTTTCAATGTATTTATGCTCATTTAATAAAAGCTCAAAACCCATTTCTTGTTGAATTTCTTTGAGCCTATTTAGATTGGCCTCCTTAGCTTCTGGAGATGGCCATGAAACATAATCTCCGTAATCATGGTTACCCAACACCGAAAAAATCCCATCTTTGGCTTTCAGCTTTGAAAAAAAAGACATCCATGGTTCCATCTCACTGGCCGTATTATTGACCAGATCTCCCGTGAAAAAAAGCACGTCTGACTGCTGTTGGTTAATCAGGTCTATTCCGTAGGCTATTTTATCTGGATTGTCAAAACTACCCGAGTGAATGTCTGAAATCTGGCTTATCTTATAGCCGTCAAAAGTCTCAGGCAAATCTTCAAAAGTTAGCTCGTATTCAAGTACCTTATAACGGTATTTACCCCGGAACATTCCATAGAGTAAGGCCCCAAAAGGAAGGGCCGCAATACCAAGGGCTAAGGCACTAATAAAGCGCCTTCTTGAAGGGACCACTACAGGTCGCTCCCAATGAAACAACTTCACTATCCCGGCCCACATAAATCTAAAAACATCTTCAAATAGTAAAAAAATCACTACCGCCAAACTAAATAAAAACCAACTACCCACCAGTCCCATTGCGTAAGACTTATAAGGATTCGAGACCCTGAATTCCGTAGGAGAAAAAGCGAAATGAAAGAGAAAAAATGCGAGTACTAAAATGGCTGAAATTACATAGAAACCTGAGAATAATGGACTTCTAAAAGTGGTTTTAAAAGCGTAGTAGCAGTACCAAGCAAAACCCAAATAAAAAAGTACAAAGAACAACCAACGCATATCATTTTTTTTTCAAAGATAGGATTTAGTAGGGACTTTCTAAAAGGAGCAAAACGTCTTTAAGCCTATCTTCCTGGGTCGTAAACCTGTGGGTGTCTGACAGAAGTGCAACACTATGCATAGAGACATTAGGTGAATGGTCCAATACTTTTTCTGCGGCCACACCAGACATATGAATGGCTTTAAAACCCGCTTTCTTAAAAACAAGGGCATTTTGAGCATTTATCCCACCGCCAGGCATAATTTCTACTGCGGAACGCATTTCTTTTAAAGCCTTTAATTGATCCAATCCCTCCTCAGCTTTTAAAGCAGATCCAGAGGTCAATAGGCTATGCACTCCTATTTTAGATAATTCCGAAAGGGTGTTTTGAGGGTCTACAACCCAATCAAAAGCCCTGTGAAAAGTGAACTTCATTCCAGCTGCTGCTGCAACCAAAGCAGCGGTTCTCGTGGAGTCTAAGCGACCATCTGGCTGCAAAACGCCAGAAACAACACCTTCAAAACCTAGTTTCTTACACTGGGCAATGTCTTCAAGCATACTTTTAAACTCTGCAGTGGTATAAGAAAAATCCCCACCTCTTGGACGAATCAAAACCCTAGTGGGTACTGATATGAGCTTTACATACTCTTTTAATAAACCTATAGAAGGGGTAAGCCCTCCTAGGGCCAAGCCAGTGCAAAACTCAATTCTGTGAGCACCTGCACGTTGCGCAGCTAAAGCGGAGTCTAATGAATTACAACAAACTTCTAAAATCATAATTGATACAAATATAAGCGAAACGTTTCCATTAAAATCTGTATTTTTAAATCCACAAAGAAAACGAAATGAGATACCTCTATATTATTTTGGGATGTGCCGCATTTATTGGTCTTATTAAATATTGGATTCCCATGGTAGACCGTATTATTCTATGGATTGAAAAATTGTGGTCTAAATTGTTTCGTTCCTAAATCTACCGACCCAATGCAAAGAAGAAAATTTCTCCAAACTGCTGGACTGAGTGCCACAGCAATAGTTACCCAGCCACTACTGGCCAAAGAACACAAAAGAGCACCCAAGCGCAATGTGGCTATAAAGCCACTGACCCTATGTACTTGGAATTTTCATCGCGCTAGCGCTAAATCCTGGGAGGTACTCTCCAGTGGTGGGACTGCACTAGATGCCGTAGAACAAGGGGTTATGGTAGAGGAATCTGATTTGTCTAATCAGACCGTAGGAAAAGGCGGAAGACCAGACAGGGATGGAGCCGTAACCTTAGACGCCTGCATCATGGACTCCAATGGGAACTGCGGTTCGGTGGTCTATTTACAAAACATCGCCCACCCCATTCAAGTCGCTAGAAAAGTGATGGAAGAAACGCCCCACGCCATGCTAGCAGGAAAAGGAGCCGAGCAATTTGCGTATGAAATGGGATTCAAAAAAGAAAATTTACTCACTCCCCAATCAAAAGCAGAATGGGAAGCCTGGAAAATTACGGCGCAATACAAACCAATTATAAATATTGAAAATCACGATACTATCGGTATGCTAGCGATAGATAAAAACGGAGACTTAGCGGGAGCTTGTACCACCTCTGGCATGGCTTATAAAATGGCAGGACGCGTAGGAGATTCTCCCATTATTGGTGCTGGACTTTTTATAGATAATGAGATTGGTGGCGCTACTGCTACAGGAGTGGGAGAAGAGGTAATGAAAACAGTGGGAAGCTTCTTAATTGTAGAACTCATGAGGCAAGGAATGAGCCCACAAGAAGCCTGTGAAGAAGCCGTAAATCGCATTGTGAAAAAAAATCCCGATTACGCCAATTTTCAAGTGGGCTTTATTGCCTTAAACAAAGCAGGAGAAACGGGGGCTTATTGTATTCAACCAGGTTTTTCCTACAGTTATTACGACCAGAACGGCCAAGAAAACAGACCAGCTGCATCCCATATTTAACGAATCATTTTTTGGGTAAAAAACATACATTAAAACGGACTTAACATTTACAGTCCCACATAATTTTTCTTCAATATGTCAAAAAAAAGACTTTTCCTATTAGACGCTTATGCCTTGATATTCAGAGGCTATTACGCGCTGATTAAAAATCCAAGAATTAATTCAAAAGGAGAAGACACCTCTGCCATCATGGGATTTATGAATTCCTTATTCGATGTAATTAAAAGAGAAAAACCAGATCATTTAGCAGTTTGTTTTGACAAAGGAGGCAGTAGTGAGCGAACCGAATTATTTCCTGAATACAAGGCTAATAGAGCAGAAACACCAGATGCCATAAGACTCGCAGTACCTTATATTCAAGAAATTCTTAGGGCCATGCACATTCCCGTAGTTGTTTTAGAAGGCTTAGAAGCAGACGACATTATTGGCACTCTGGCCAAACAGGCAGAAAAAGAAGACTACCAAGTATTTATGGTTACCCCAGACAAAGACTTTGGCCAACTGGTCTCTGAAAACATTTTTATGTACCGACCCGCAAGAATGGGTAATGGGATTGAAATATGGGGCATTCCAGAGATCCAAAAAAGATTTGGTGTAGAGCGTCCCGAACAAGTCATTGATTACTTAGGTATGATGGGAGACGCCAGTGACAATATACCAGGACTTCCTGGCGTGGGAGAAAAAACAGCCAAAAAGTTTTTGGCAGATTTTGGGAGTATGGAAAACCTTTTGGCCAACACAGATCAGCTCAAAGGGAAAATGAAAGAAAAAGTATCTGAAAACGCAGCGCTTGGTTTACTGTCAAAAAAATTAGCCACCATTAATATTCATTGCGATGTTACTTTTAATGCAGCTGCCTATGAGCTCAGCACACCAGATAGCGAAAAGGTTCAAGCCATTTTTGAGAAACTGGAATTTAGGCGGCTCACCGAGCAGTTTCTAAGGTTGTTTTTCGCGCCCAAAGAAACCCCCAATACTCCAGAAGCCAACACGCTTAAAAAAGCAGAAGCAACTACTGCAGGAAGTGGACAATTTGGGCTTTTTGACAGTGCGGAAAACAGCTCAGAGGGAGGACAAATATTCTCCTCAAGAAAAACCATAAATGAGGTTTCTCACCACTACCAATTGGTAGGTCCTGGCTTAGGCATGAAACTGTTTATCCAAAAATTATTACAACAATCTCAGGTGTGTTTTGACACTGAAACAACCAGCTTAGACCCTTTAAAAGCGAGCCTTGTAGGTATAGCATTTAGCTGGGAAGCCCATAAAGGATTCTACATATCCCTCCCAGAAGACCAGGAAGAAACAAGTGAAATCTTATCTGAACTCAAAGCATTTTTCCAACACGAAGGCATTGAAAAGATAGGGCAAAACCTCAAATATGACCTTAAAGTACTCCACCGTTATGGCATTGAAGTAAAAGGCCCTTGTTTTGACACTATGCTGGCCCATTACCTCATCAATCCAGACATGAGGCACAACCTAAGTGTTCTGAGCGAAACTTATTTAAACTATACGCCTATAGCTATTGAAGCGTTAATAGGCAAAGGCAAGCAAAAAATAAGCATGCGGGAAGTGGCGCTGGAACAACAAGTAGCCTACGCAGTAGAAGACGCAGACCTTTGTTTTCAGTTGGCCCAACAATTCAAAACAGAATTGGCCGCTGCGGGAAATGAATCCCTCTTTACAGATATGGAAGCGCCCTTGCTAAGGGTATTGGCAGGTATGGAATTAGAAGGCATTAATCTAGATGTGGCCTTTTTAAAAGAACTATCTGTCACTTTAGACAAGGATATTCTACAATTAGAAAAAGATATTTACGAAGCCGCAGGAGAAACCTTTAATATTGCTTCTCCCAAACAATTGGGGGACATACTATTTGGAAAGATGCAATTGGTAGAAAAACCCAAAAAAACCAAGACAGGGCAATACTCTACTGCAGAAGATGTACTGTCTTATTTGGCTAAAGAACACAAAATAATTGCCGATGTTCTGGAATACCGTGGGCTAGCTAAGCTAAAAAGCACTTATGTAGACGCACTTCCGCTGCAAGTGTCTACACAAACAGGAAGGGTGCACACGGACTATATGCAAACCGTAGCAGCCACCGGAAGATTGAGTAGTAACAACCCAAATTTACAGAACATCCCCATTAGAACTGAAAGGGGAAAACAGATCCGAAAAGCCTTTATCCCGAGAGACCAGGAGCATGTACTGCTGGCAGCAGATTACTCACAAATAGAATTGAGGATCATAGCAGCACTGAGTGAAGAAGACAACATGATCGCAGCCTTTAAAGAAGGCGCAGACATTCATGCCGCCACTGCAGCAAAAGTATTTAATGTACCCCTAGCGTCAGTCACTAGGGAACAAAGGAGCCATGCCAAGACGGTGAATTTTGGTATTATCTATGGCGTATCTGCCTTTGGACTCAGCAATCAAACAGATTTGAGTAGGGCAGAATCCAAAGTACTCATAGACACTTATTATGAAAGCTACCCAAAGCTCAAGGCCTATATGAACAATCAAGTGAATTTCGCTAGAGAAAATGGCTATGTAGAAACGGTACTAGGACGCAGAAGGTATCTCAAAGACATTAATGCCAACAATGCTATTGTAAGGGGTGCCGCGGAACGAAATGCCGTAAATGCTCCTATTCAGGGAAGTGCCGCAGACATTATAAAATTGGCCATGATAGCAGTTCAAAAGACACTAGACCAACAAAAGTTACGCACAAGAATGCTCCTACAAGTACATGATGAATTGGTCTTTGATGTGTATAAACCAGAGTTAGAACAAGTCAAAGAACTCGTTAAATCTGCCATGGAAAACGCCTTTACACTTACCGTACCTTTAGACGTAGAGTTAGGGGTAGGCGAAAACTGGCTAGAAGCCCATTAAAACAGCAGCTAAACACAGGCTCAGTAAGTTGGCGTTTATTAGAAATAATTTACCTGGCAAACCTGTAGGTAGCCTTAATTAGAAAAGTATTTTCTAGTTTTTGATTTAAGATCTGATCTCTCAGGCTGTACCCCAACCTATCCATTGGATTAGCAAAGCCTGTAGCGCCTTGTGACCAAACCAAAAACAGTTCAGATCCAGGAATATACTCCCATCGCATGACAAGATTAGACCTAAATTGGACAAAAGAAAAGTCGGGATCCTCGAAAGAAAAATCAGTAGTACCATTGCGATCTTGATCAATTAGATATTGGCCATTTTCTTTTGTAATCTGCTGTTGGTCGTACCAAGCTACTCTGTTGTCCAAGCGCTTGGCTGCTGCATTAGTCACATAGTTAAAATCTGAATAGACACCATTGGCAATAAAAGGCTGTCCGTAATACTGAATAGTTAGGTTTGGATTAATCGTGTAATTTAAACGCATAGAAGTCACAAAAGAAGTCTGATCAATCGCTGCGGTAATATAATAAGGAAGGTTATTGGCCAAACCTTGAGTTACATACTGTGTTCTAGAAGGGTTCACCTCATACTCTAACGCCAAAGACATACTCAAAGCATCTAAAGGTTGGTAGGTAAGATCTAGCCCATAACGGTCCAAAGAGAAATTATTGTCCTTTGCTTGACTCTTTACAAATCCAGCACCAACAGCCAATTTTTTACGATCGTCAGAGCCTACAGAGAAAAACATAAAATTCTCCTCTGAAAAACGCCACCTAGGCCCTCCCCTTAAAAACGCGTTGATGTTAATTAAAGGTTTATGGGTAAGCCCCATCTCAAAGTTCCAGTTATTGATGAAATTAACTTCACCCCTAAAGTCATATTGAAGGCGGTTGTTATTGCCTTGAAAATCATACGTACTACTTTGAGAAAAACGAAGGGACGCACTTCTGTACCAGGAAGTTGGATTCAAAAACTGGGCCCTTAAATTAGCGAACTGTCTAATGAGGTCCGTTTCCCTTAAAAAACCCACATCATTGAGCTCTAATTCAGGAGAGCGCCAATTCCCTCCCATACTGAATTGCCAAACACCTGCACTTTTTCCAAAAACCAACTTACCACCGGTTCCAGACAAACTGGTTTTTTCAGGATCTACACTCACATGCGTAGCGTCTGAACGCTGAAACATATGGACAATACTTTCTTGGGTTTCCCTAATAGCCTCAGGAGTTCCCTGCACCCTAGAGCCAATCACATTACCCTCAATATAATAGGTCCGGTCCTTCCATTGGTGTAAAAAATCTATACCTCCAGTATAAGCAGCCTTGTGTAAAGAAACCGCCAATGGATCTGATTGTCTGTTGGTCGCTGTAAAAATAGCACCCAAGAAAGACATGCGATTGTTAAAATCTTTTTGTGCACGACCCACCAAGTAATTGGTCATAGGCTCCACTAAAGTCTCCGATCTTTCTCCATTAAGGTCAGATTCCGCATACATCCCATTGGTCACACTCTCTAAAAGACCTAGAGACCAACCGTTTTTAGTCTTACCAGAAAACTTAGCAGCCCCAAGAATAGTCGTATTATTAGGTCTATTAATATGGCCCCCTTCGGGCGCCGATGCCCCCAACTGAGGACTCCTACCAATTCTCCTAGAATAAAAAAGGTTGTCATTCCCATTGGCAAATCTAAAATCAAAGATGTTTTTGTTCTCTATAAAAAAGGGTCTTTGCTCTCTAAAAAATATCTGAAATCCATCCAAAGCAATCGCGCCCGGATCTGCCTCTACTTGACCAAAATCAGGATTTACTGTAAGGTCTAAAGTAAGGTCATTGGTAATACCAATTTTAGCGTCCAACCCTAGGTTGAGTTTAGGATCTTTTCCATCTCTGTAAGGATTGCCCATTTGGGCTTGATAAGTGTCGTACTGGCCCACTGTAAAGGGCTGTATCTCTAATTGTCTTTGCGGCTCAATGTCAATGAGACCTCTTAAGGTACCAAACTCACTCACCATACCAGCAGCATTTTGAGGAATTCTATCCCAGGCAGAGCGTTCTTGCGCTCTAAACAACATCCTGGAGAGTTGTAGGCCCCAAAACTGTTCCTTAGCATTTCCAAATTTTAACTGGCTAAAGGGTATTTTCATTTCAGCAGTCCAACCTAGATTGTCAATATTGGTGGCCACATACCAGATGGGGTTCCATGAGTCGTCCCAATTATTACCATTCTCAGAAACAAACTCATCCCCTTTCACTCCAGCAGCAGTAACAGAAAAAGCAAATGCCGTTCTTTTATCTAAATAACTATCCAGTATAAAAGCCACTCGGTCACCCTGAAAACCGTCGCGTCTTGAAAGACGCTTTTCAATTTTATCTGGTTCAGTGTCAAAACAACGCACCGCAACGTAAAGGTATTTAGAATCATAGGCAATTTTAAATTGTGTTTCTTGAGCAGGGGAAGTATTCTCATCGGGCATTTGCTCAATAAAGTCTCCTGTCCATGGAACAATATCCCAAATAGGTTCTTTAATAAGTCCGTCAATATCAGGGACTTTATTTAAAGGTAACCGCTGGGTTACATAAGTTTTTTGGTCGTATTTAGTGGGTAGAGGCACCTTTGAAACTGCAGCACCTTCCTGTGAAAAAACCGAGAAATTAACTAGAAAAAAAAGTGCAAATAAGTATTTAAAGTGCATAAAAACAGGGTAAGTTAAGCGGTAAAAATACCCCCCTGAATTGTAATAGGAGCAGGTCACAAGAGTTTTAACATTTCCTTAGGAGTGTGAAAAACAAAAAAAAATGAACTAATTATAAAAATAATCAAAAAACAGCATTTGGAATTCAACTAATTAGTTGTACATTTGCAGCCCGATTATCGGGATTATAGTGTTTAATCAATAAAAATATTAGTGTGGACACATTAAGTTACAAAACTGTTTCAGCTAACAAAGCTACAGTTAACAAACAGTGGGTACTGGTAGATGCAGAAGGACAAACTTTAGGACGTTTGGCTTCTAAAATAGCTATTATGCTTAGAGGTAAAAACAAACCTAACTACACCCCTCACGTAGATTGTGGGGACAATGTAATAGTTGTAAATGCAGAGAAAGTTACCATGACTGGTAATAAGATGCAGACTAAAACTTACATAAGACACACTGGTTTTCCAGGGGGTCAGCGTTCTCTAACTGCTAGTGAATTATTAGCAAAGAAGCCAATTGGTCTTGTAGAGAAAGCAGTAAAAGGGATGTTGCCTAAAAATAAATTGGGTGCTGATCTTTTCAGAAACTTAAAAGTATACGAAGGTACAGCGCACGGTCAAGAGGCGCAAAAACCTGTAGTAATAAACTTAGAATCATTTTAGCGATGGAAGTAATTCACAAAATAGGAAGAAGAAAAACAGCGGTTGCTCGTGTATACCTTACACCAGGAAACGGTAAAGTTACGATCAACAAAAGAGATCTAGAGAACTACTTTCCAACAGCTACCTTGCAGTACAAAGTGCAACAGCCTTTCGCACTTACAGGAACAGAAGGAACTTATGACGTAAAAGTAAATGTATATGGTGGTGGTATCACTGGCCAAGCAGAAGCAGTACGTTTAGCGATCTCTAGAGCCTTGTGTGACATTGATGCTGAAAACAGATTAACACTGAAGCCAGAAGGACTCTTAACTAGAGACCCAAGAATGGTAGAGCGTAAGAAATTCGGACAGAAGAAAGCCCGTAAGAAATTCCAGTTCTCTAAACGTTAATCGTTTATACTATAAATTCAAGGCCTTATTCGTAAGGCCTTTATATGTTCTTAAAAGTATCCTCCCATCTTGGGAGGTCTTTATTATAAATAAGTTGTTATCTGGATAGACCAGAAACTAGTTTAGCATCTAAATGCTGCTTTGTAGCATTGCTAATCCAACAGAAAGTAAACTAAGTAAAAAATGGCAAACAAAATTGAAGTTAAAGACCTATTAGAGGCTGGGGTGCATTTCGGTCACCTTACAAGAAAATGGAATCCAAGCATGGCTCCTTACATCTACATGGAGCGTAATGGGATTCACGTAATTAACCTTTACAAAACTGCTGCTAAAATTGAAGAAGCTAACGAAGCATTAAAGAAAATTGCTGCCTCTGGTAGAAAGATTCTTTTCGTAGCAACTAAAAAACAAGCAAAAGACATTGTGGCTGAGAAAGCGGCTAATGTAAACATGCCTTACATCACAGAAAGATGGCCAGGTGGTATGTTAACCAACTTTGTAACGATCCGTAAGGCTGTGAAGAAAATGGCTACTATTGATCGCATGAAAAAAGACGGTACCTTTTTAACCCTTTCTAAGAAAGAGCGTTTACAGGTAGATCGTTTGAGAGCAAAATTAGAGAAAAACTTAGGGTCTATCTCAGACATGACTCGTTTACCAGGAGCGCTATTTATTGTAGACACCATGAGAGAGCACATTGCTGTGAAAGAAGCTTTAAAGCTAAACATTCCAATCTTTGCTATGGTAGATACCAACTCTGATCCAAAACAAATAGACTACGTGATTCCATCTAACGATGACGCGTCTAAATCTATCGAAGCAATCTTAAGCCATGTTACTGGTGCTGTTGCAGAAGGTTTATCTGAAAGAAAATCAGAAAAGACTGCAGAAAAAGAAGGTGCATCTGAAGCAAAAGAAGCAGCTCCAAAAACTGAAGCAGCTCCAAAAACTGAAGCAGCTCCAAAAGCTGAAGCAGCTCCAAAAGCTGAGGCCGCTCCAAAAGCTAAGGCCGCTCCAAAAGCCGAAGCAGCTCCTGCAGAAGACTTAAACAGCAAAACTGTTGCTGAATTAAAAGAAATGGCCACTGCAAAAGGAGTTGAAGGTATTTCTAGCATGAAGAAAGCAGATTTAGTAGCTGCATTAAGTTAATAAAAAGTAAATCTAAACAACATGGCAAATATTACTGCTGCAGAAGTAAACAAATTAAGACAAACTACCGGTGCCGGTATGATGGACTGTAAAAAAGCCTTAGTAGAAGCTGAGGGTAACTTTGATACAGCTATTGAAATATTACGTAAAAAAGGACAAAAAGTAGCTGCCAATAGAGCAGACAGAGAGTCTAGTGAAGGTGCTGCAATTGCAGTATTAAATTCAGACAACACTCAAGGGGTGGCTGTTTCTTTAAACTGTGAAACTGACTTTGTTGCTAAAAATGACTCTTTCGTAGCCTTAGCTACTGAATTGGCCTCTTTAGCCCTTAATTTTGACACCAAAGAGGCTTTTTTAGCTGCTGATTTTAACGGAATGTCTGTTCAGGATAAACTTACTGAGCAAACAGGTGTTATTGGAGAGAAAATTGAAATTGGTGGATTTGAAAAATTAAGTGCTGCATTTGTAGGTAGCTATATCCATGCAGGTAACAAAATTGCTACTTTAGTAGGATTATCTGCTGCACCAGCTGGGGCAGATGTAATTGCTAAAGACGTAGCCATGCAGGCTGCTGCAATGAACCCTGTAGCCTTAAATGAAGATGGTGTAGACCAATCTATCATTGACAAAGAAATTGAGATTGCAAAAGATCAATTGCGTCAAGAAGGAAAGCCAGAGGCTATGTTAGACAATATTGCCAAGGGTAAAATCAAAAGGTTCATGAAAGATAATACTTTGATCAATCAAGATTTTATTAAAGATTCTAAAATGAGTGTTGCGCAGTATGTAAAAACTGGAGATGCTTCTTTAGAAGTAGTTTCTTTTGCGCGTGTAGCATTGGGATAATCAATTCTCATATCTTATTTAAAAACCCGCGTTCTCCGAACGCGGGTTTTTTTTTGAATCTCATTCCATACTTAATCGCTATGCCTAAATAAATTTGATTATTTTTGTGAAACGATATTCCTCAAAAAAATGCCATACAAAAGAATTTTACTAAAATTAAGCGGAGAAGCCCTCATGGGGGACAAGCAATACGGAATAGATCCAAAGCGTATAGCAGATTACGCTCAAGAGATCAAAGCTGTTGTAGAAAAAGGCATTGAAGTAGCCATTGTGATTGGTGGTGGTAATATTTTTAGAGGATTGGCAGCAGCGAGCAACGGAATGGATCGGGTTCAAGGAGACCATATGGGTATGCTTGCCACTGTCATAAACGGATTAGCCTTACAAAGTGCGCTAGAAGAAATAGCCGTACAAACACGCCTACAATCGGCCATTCAAATCAATGAAGTGGCAGAACCTTTTATCAGAAGACGCGCCATGAGACACTTAGAGAAAGGGCGTGTTGTTATTTTCGGAGGAGGTACTGGAAATCCATATTTTACCACAGATTCTGCAGCCGTGCTCAGGGCCATTGAAATAGAGGCAGACGTAATTATCAAAGGAACACGTGTAGATGGCATTTACACTGCAGATCCAGAAAAAGATGTAAATGCCACTAAGTTTGACAAAATTTCTTTCAATGAAGTACTGTCAAAAGGGCTGAAAGTAATGGACACCACTGCGTTTACTCTAAGTCAGGAAAATGAACTTCCGATCATTGTATTTGACATGAACAAAAAAGGAAACCTTTTAAAAATTGTTTCTGGAGAAGCCATAGGAACAGTTGTAAACTTATAAAAACATCGCTTTAAAGATGAATGAAGAAGTAGATTTTGTATTAGACAGCGCAAAAGAAAACATGGACAAAGCCATGGCGCATTTAGAAAAATCATTTGCCAAAATCAGGGCTGGAAAAGCGAGTCCTATTATGCTTTCTACCGTTAAGGTGGATTATTATGGGTCACCCACGCCACTCTCACAAGTTGCTAATGTGAACACCACAGATGCCAGAACTATTTCGGTACAGCCCTGGGAAAAAAACATGCTTCAAGAAATTGAGAAAGCCATTACAAACGCTAACTTAGGCTTTAATCCTATGAATAATGGCGACCTAATCATAATAAACGTACCTCCATTAACAGAGGAGCGAAGAAGGGATTTGGTCAAACAAGCCAAAGCAGAAGCAGAAGACGCCAAGATTGGAGTTAGAAACGCTAGACAGGAAGCTAACAAAGATATTAAAGGAGCAGACCTACCAGAAGATACCGCGAAAGATGCTGAAGCCTCTATCCAAGAGCTCACCAACAAGTACAGTAAAAAAATTGAAGATCTGCTCGCCGTAAAAGAAGCAGAAATCATGAAGGTGTAAGGCCTTTATTAAAAAAACCTCATGATAGGATTTAGTACCCAAAACTTTTGGGCTACCACTGCTAGAATTATTCTTAGAAATAGGATCACTATCCTTATTGGGGTATTTCTCTTCACTATTTTTATGGCCATGCAATGGAAGAACATGCGTTTTTCCAATACAGAGGCCAACTTACTACCAGACAACCATCCTGTTAACCTAGCGTATAAAGACTTTGTTTCACGCTTTGGTGAAGAGGGCAATATTATAGCTATTGCCATAAAGGACAGCGCATTATTTGAGCTGAATAATTTTAAAAAGTGGAACAGATTAAGCAAGCAATTGGCGGCATTCCCCGAGGTTATTGCCGTGCTTTCCACAGACAACTTAAAGTTATTAGAGCGATCGGAAACAGCGGGTAAGTTTGTTTTTGCTCCTTTTAAAGGAAGCCAAGCTAAAGACCAGAAAAGTTTAGATAAACACCTACAAGACCTTTATCAAAACCAGCCTTTTTATGACCAATTACTCTTTAATAAAGAGACCGGTACATTGAGAACACTGGTCTATTTAGACAAGGAGATCATCAATACTTCTGTTAGGAAAGATTTTGTCCTTAGAGACCTAAAAACACTCTTAAAAGACTTCGAAGAAGACAGCGGATTAGTTCCTCATATTTCTGGCATGCCCTACATTAGGACTATGAATGCCCAAAGCATTATTGACGAAATTGGGCTATTCATATTAGGCGCCCTTGGGGTTACCTCCATAATATTTTTCTTCTTTTTCAGAAGTGTTAGGGCCACAATAATTTCCATGGCAGTTGTTATTATTGGAGTAATGTGGTCTTTTGGGGTACTGGGATTACTTGAATACGAAATCACGGTGCTTACCGCATTGATTCCTCCCTTAATCATTGTAATAGGAATTCCCAATTGTATTTTTCTCATCAACAAATACCAACAAGAAGCCCAGAAACACGGTAATAAAGCACTCTCCTTACAGCGTGTTATTGCTAAGATTGGAAACGCCACTCTAATGACCAATGTAACGACCGCTTCTGGATTTGCTACTTTTATCATTACAGAGAGCACCCTGTTAAAAGAGTTTGGAATTGTGGCTTCCATTAACATCATTGGAATATTTATTCTCTCCTTACTCATCATTCCAATCGTTTACTCATTCATGTCTATGCCTAAGGAAAAACACTTAAGGCATTTGAATAAAAAATGGATTGATGGCTTTGTTGGGAGCATGGAAAAAATCGTAAAAGAGCACAGAATTGCAGTTTATATTGTGTCTATCTTACTACTGATTACTAGCATTATAGGAATATATCAAATAAAAACTTCTGGAAGCCCTATCGAAGACATGCCAAAGGACAAGGCTTTCTTTAAAGATATACGCTTTTTTGAACAAGAATTCAACGCTATTATGCCCATTGAAATTGTCATAGACACGAAGAGACCCAATGGCGTATTGAGACCTAGCAATCTCAAGCAAATGGACGCTTTAAGTCAGTTCATAGAAGAAACACCAGAGCTTTCAAAACCTATATCGGTAGTGAATTTGGCCAAATACGCCAAACAAGCCTATTACAATAATTTACCTAAATACTACCAACTCCCTACCTCCCAAGAGAGGGGTTTTATTTTATCTGCCGCTCAAGGTGCCAATACCGATCAGGATATACTCAAAAATTTTACAGATTCCACAGGTCAAGTGGCCAGACTTTCTACCGCAATTAAAGATGTAGAGACCGATCAAATGGAACAGGTTGAATTAGACTTGTTAGAAAAAATAGATAAATTATTCCCCAAAGAGCGCTACAATGTACTGCTAACAGGAAAAGCACTGCTGTTTTTAAAAGGAACAAAATACCTGATTAAAAATCTAATCATGTCATTGGCATTAGCGATCTTTCTGATCGCCTTATTTATGGCTTACCTATTTAGGTCCTTTAGAATGATTGTGATCTCTCTTATTCCTAACCTACTCCCTTTATTGATCACTGCGGGAATGATGGGGTTTATTGGGGTACCTATAAAACCCTCTACCATATTAGTATTTAGTATTGCCTTTGGGATATCTGTAGACGACACCATTCACTTTTTAGCCAAATACCGACAAGAACTCATCGCCAATAAATGGCGCATAAAACCTTCCGTTTACGCTGCATTGAAGGAAACAGGCGTAAGTATGTTTTACACTTCAATTGTGTTGTTCTTTGGATTTTCTGTTTTTACTGTATCTAGCTTTGGCGGAACAATAGCTTTGGGGGGGCTTGTCTCTGCTACATTACTTTTTGCCATGCTATCTAACTTAATCTTATTACCGGCTCTTTTATTGTCTTTAGAAAAGAGTATCGCCAATAAGCAGACACTCAAAAAACCTCAAATAGATATTTTACCAAAAGAAAGTGAAACTTAAGTGATTAAACTATCTTTGCCTTTTAACTGAATAGGAATACAAACAACCATGATTACACCGAGAATTAAAACCATTTTACAAGATGTAGCCCCATTGACCAACCTAACGGTTCAAGGATGGGTAAGAAGTTTTAGAAGCAACCGTTTTATTGCCTTAAACGACGGATCTTGTTTGGAAAATTTACAATGTGTCATAGACTTTGACTCTTTATCAGAAGAACTATTAAAGAAAATCACTGTTGGGGCAGCATTAAAAATAACTGGCACACTTCAAGAAAGTGAAGGAAAAGGCCAACGTGTGGAAATTCAAGCTACTGAAGTAGTCATTTTGGGGGTATCTGATCCAGAAACATATCCTATTCAGCCCAAAAAACACTCTCTTGAATTTTTGAGACAAAACGCACACCTCAGAGTAAGAACCAACACATTTAGTGCTATTATGCGCGTTAGATCTGCCCTGTCGTTTGCTGTACACCAGTACTTTAGGAGCCAAGATTTTAACTACGTGCACACGCCTATTGTCACTGGATCAGATGCTGAAGGTGCAGGAGAAATGTTCCGCGTAAGTACCTTAGACGCGAAAAACCCACCTTTAGATGATAATGGTGCAATAGACTATCGTGAAGATTTCTTTGGCAAAGAAACAAATTTGACTGTTTCAGGACAACTAGAAGCTGAAACCTATGCTATGGCTCTAGGTAAAGTATATACTTTTGGACCAACTTTTAGAGCTGAAAATTCAAATACTTCTAGGCATTTAGCAGAATTTTGGATGATAGAACCAGAAATGGCTTTTTATGATTTAGATGCGAATATGGATCTGGCAGAAGACTTTATTCAAAATGTCATTCAATACGTTTTAACACATTGCGAAGAAGACTTGGTGTTTTTAGAAAAAAGACTTTTAGAGGAAGAAAAACAAAAGCCTCAAAATGAACGCAGTGAAATGCCTCTGTTAGAAAAATTAAAATTTGTGGTAGACCAAAACTTTGTGAGATTGAGCTACACAGAGGCTATTGAGATACTTCAAAACAGCACCCCAAATAAGAAAAAGAAGTTCAAGTATCCCATTACAGGTTGGGGGGTAGATCTACAAAGTGAGCACGAACGATTCTTGGTTGAAAAACACTTTAAGTGCCCCGTAATTTTATTCGATTACCCAGCAGACATTAAAGCCTTTTATATGCGTCTAAATGAGGACAAGAAAACCGTTAGAGCCATGGATATTTTATTTCCTGGTATTGGGGAGATTGTGGGAGGCTCTCAAAGAGAAGAGCGCTTAGAGGTGCTAGAAGAAAGAATGGCATCTATGGGTGTTGACGACAAAGAACTGTGGTGGTACAAAGACCTCAGAAAATACGGTTCTGCAGTACATTCAGGTTTTGGATTAGGATTTGAACGCCTAGTGCTATTTACAACAGGTATGGGAAACATTAGAGATGTAATCCCCTTTCCTAGAACACCACAGAACGCAGAATTTTAAAAAATTTCTCAATTACTTTTTTTGTAACTTAAGGTATTGAATTCTATAGTAACTCATGCTTAAACAATATCTTCAATACAAACTTTCTCAAAAGCTATCTCCACAACAGATTCAGCTCATGAAGCTCATACAATTGCCTACACAGGCATTTGAGCAACGCCTAAGACAAGAACTAGAAGAGAATCCGGCCTTAGAACCAGGTAAAGAAATAGTAGAGGGTACTGAAGATATCTATGAAGACAATTACGAAGAAGATTTCAAAGAAGACAGTGAACACATAGATGCAGAAGATATCAATATCGATGAATATCTAAGTGACGACGAAATCCCTGACTACAAAACACAGTCTAACAATTACTCAGAAGACCAAGACGATAAGGTTATTCCTTATGCAGCTGCAACCACTTTTTACCAACACTTATTAGCCCAACTACAACAACAATTTATTCCAGAACAGGATTGGGCAATTGCAGAATTTTTGATAGGAAGTGTAGACGAAACAGGCTATATAAGAAGACCACTACCAGACTTAGTAGACGATCTCGCATTTACAGAGAACTTATATACAGATGAGCAACAAGTTAAAAAAGTGCTCAGAAGTATACAACAATTAGATCCAGCAGGTGTGGGAGCAACAAGCTTACAAGAATGCTTGTTACTACAATTAGAAAGAAAGACTCCTACTAAGGCTGTCCAGTTGGCCCAAGAAATACTAGGACGCTCATTTGAGGCTTTTTCCAAGAAACATTACGACAAGCTTATTTTAAAGCACAACCTTTCTGAAAACGACTTAAAAGAGGCTTTACTGGTGATAGAAAAGCTTAATCCAAAGCCTGGAAGTGCTTTTTCAGATGGTGCAAAGATCATCTCACACATTGTACCAGATTTTACTTTAAAAATAGTAGATGGTGCCTTGGAACTTTTACTCAATGGGAGAAATGCTCCTGAGCTTCACATCTCAAGATCCTACAACGACATGTTAGCAGGATACAAAGAAACCAAGCAAAAGACACATGCTCAAAAAGAAACCGTTAGTTTCATTAAGCAAAAATTAGATGCTGCAAAATGGTTTATTGAAGCGATTAAACAGCGTCAACAAACCCTTTACCTAACCATGGGAGCCATAGTAGACTTTCAAGAAGCGTATTTTTTAAGTGGTGATGAGCGAAAGCTCAAACCGATGATCTTAAAGGATATTGCAGATCTAATTGATATGGATATTTCTACAGTCTCTCGAGTAGCAAATAGTAAATACATAGACACTCCCTATGGAACTAAACTAGTGAAAAGCTACTTTTCAGAAGGCATGAAAAATGAAAAAGGAGAAGATGTTTCTACCCGGGAGATTAAAAAAATTGTAGAACAACTCATTAATAAAGAGGATAAGAAAAAACCCCTCACAGATGACAAGTTAGCTTTAATTCTCAAAGAAAAAGGCTACCCTATTGCCAGGAGAACTGTTGCAAAATACCGAGAGCAATTAGAGCTCCCTGTAGCCAGATTAAGAAAAGAAATCTAGTACATAACCATAAAAAAAAAGCCCGCACAATGTGCGGGCTTTTTTTATGAATTAGCTAACTGTTATTGTAAGTTTCTAAAAGCGTCCCCCTCGTAGGTGGTGTAATTCACTTTAAGTGCATTTACTTTTCTGAGTTCTAACTTAATGTCGGATATAATACCCATATTGGCATTCTTATCTACTTTAAGCGCAGTAGTCAATACATTCTGTAATTCTTGCGGCTTTTTAGCGCGCTCAGATAAAATGTAATCTCCTACATCAGTGGCATTAGCAAACTTGTCATTCAATTGAATTTTAGTTTCTGTTCCAAAAACTTTCTGGTACTCCTGAGTAGGAGCTCCAGCATAGATGTAAATAATTCTATCCTTTTTCTCTAACTTCTTAATCTCGTTAGCGTTTGGAAGAATATTATCTACTTTTAAAGAACTGTCTTTCATTACGGTTACCGTCATGAAAAAGAACAAAAGCATAAATACAATATCTGGTAAAGAAGCTGTAGATACCGCTGGTATATCACCGTCTTTCTTTTTACTAAACTTAGACATATTTAATGTGTTTTGCTTTGTTATTAATTATTTGACGTTTCCGCTTCAGAGAACTTCTGAGGAAATAAATCCTGAATAGTCTTTACTTTCTCCTTGAGATCATCCTTCAGACTCTCTGCCGTTTCCGGGTTTAAGTAAGCAGCTTCCATAGAAGTAAAGTCACGTTTAAACAAACGTTGTGACTCTCTATTTCTAAGGTCATTATATGCACCTACAATTTCGTTCTGAACAGTAATGTAAGTACCATAAGGGGTTTCTCTGTCGTTCTTTAAAGATATAATAGCCTTTGAAGGGTTATCTGAAGAAGATGCGTTTCTTGCACCTTGGCAATAATTACAGTAATCAGCAGTTCCAGAAGGAGCGCCTCCGTTGTCTAGAAAAGCCATAGCTTTTTCTCGTAATTGAGATACTTCTAACAACTCTTCATCTGCAAATAACTGTCCATTCTTATTGATAATTACTTCAAAGATATTTTTCTGTTTAATGACCACATCCGTTTCTGGCGGCTCAATAGGTGGCAACATTCTGTCCAAACCTGCATCTGTTTCAATAGTAGTTGTTACTAAGAAAAAGATCAGCAGCAAGAAAGCGATGTCTGCCATAGACCCGGCATTAACTTCTGGTGGTGCTCCTCTTTTTGGCATACTTCAGTTATTTATTTAGTGAAAAATCTCTTTATTCCTGGAATCACCATTAAAGCAACTGCTATAATAGTTAATAAGAAAAACATGTTTAATCCCATACCAATGTTTTTAACAGTGCTCTCTGTAGTTGGGTTACCATTGTCTGCCATAGCAGTCAAATCAATATCCGTACCAGAAGCAGCAATGTAAGAAACAAGTACTAAGGCCAAGAAACCACCAATAGAAAATAAGGCTTTCTTAAGACTCTCTTTGGTTGAAAAAAGTTTTTTAAAGGCAAAGATGAAGCTAGAGACTACAGCTACCGCTAAAAGCAGGTAAGTAATCGTGAACATCAACGACATTGCCGTACTGTCTACCGCTTCAGAAGCGGGTGCATCTGCGCTGGGCAATTGGAACCATAAAATAGCGCCAATCAGTCCAAAAACGGCCAATGCAATTTTTAATATTTTGTGCATAATATTGCGTATTTAATGGTTCTTATTATTTTTTGTGATCTACCAGCATATCAATTAATGCGATAGAAGAATCTTCCATATCATTTACAATACCATCGATCTTAGCAATAATGTAGTTGTAAAAAATCTGTAAGATAATAGCCGTAATAAGACCAAATACAGTAGTTAAAAGTGCTACCTGAATATCACCTGCAATAAGAGATGCACTCAAGTTACCTACAGCTGCAATTTTCTGGAAGGCCTGGATCATACCAATTACCGTACCCATGAAACCAAGCATTGGTGCAATAGCGATAAATAAAGACAACCAAGAAACATTTTTCTCTAATTGACCCATTTGAACACCACCATAAGCAACAACTGCCTTCTCAGCAGACTCAACACTTTCACCAGCTCTGTCTAATCCTTGGTAAAAGATAGAAGCAACAGGTCCTTTTGTGTCTCTACATAATTCTTTAGCAGCGTTTACACCACCAGATTTCAAAGCTTCTTCAACAGCTTCTTTTAATTTTGTTGTATTTGTTGTAGCCAAGTTTAAAAAGATAATTCTTTCAATTGCTACAGCCAATCCTAAGATTAAACAAAGCAATACAATCCCCATGAAGGATGCACCCCCTTGGATAAATTGTTCTTTAAGAACTTGAGTGAAACCTTTTTCGGCAGCAGCTTCCTGAACTAGTGTTACTGCACTTGCTGTACTTGTACTTAATACAAATAACCCAGACATGGCTAGGATAGAGAATGATCTTTTCATTTTTT
>Ga0209653_1000118_pt1 | contig 67467 bp, 65 predicted proteins | sample SaaInl6LU_22_DNA_FD_184644 | JGI IMG/M metagenome (GOLD analysis project Ga0209653, IMG submission 184644) | Marine microbial communities from expanding oxygen minimum zones in the Saanich Inlet - ESP_116LU_22_DNA (SPAdes) (version 2) | ecosystem: Environmental > Aquatic > Marine > Intertidal... | reverse complement strand
TTAACCAGCCGTCTCGATTGGTTGAAAACCTCGCATCGGCCCTATTGATGAGATGGAGCGGGTGAAGAGAATCGAACTCTCGTCTTAAGCTTGGGAAGCTTCTGCTCTACCATTGAGCTACACCCGCGTGGGCTTAAGATAGGCTGAAAACCATCGGTAAAACAAGGCTTGTTAAAACCCCATTTAACCCCATGGAAAGGCCAGCGAAACTGCCCATTAGCGCCGATTGGCGTATCGCTTCAGCCGTGCCAATTCCATGTGCCGCCACGCCATAAGCCAGACCTTGCGCGCGGATGTCAGAAATACCCGTAAGGGCAAATAATTTTGGCCCAATGAGCACGGCAAAATTACCGGTGATTATCACCACCCCCATGGCCAAGGCCGGAAGACCGCCAATTTCATTCGACACGCCAAAGGCCAGAGGTGAGGTAATCGACTTGGTCGCTAGCGTCGCAAATATCAACGTATCAAGCTGCAAAAAATAAGCCATGACAAGCGCCGTGCCGACGGCACTGACCGAGCCGAGCAACATGGCCACAAAAAACGCCCCCGCCGCCCGCCGAATAATCGGCAGATTATCATAAATCGGCACGCCAATAGACACCGTCGACAGGCCCAATATGACAACTAGCCAATTGCCGCCCAATTGATAGCGGCTCAGCGATATGTCACCGATCAGCAGCGCCGCCATTAATAGCGCCGACACCCATAATAAAGGTTGCAGCAAGCCGCTATCATTGAAATGGCGCCGCAAGCGCAGAAAAATCGCATAAAGCACCAAAGTGGTGGCCAGCCAAAATAACCCTTCCCATCCGGGGAGGTCGGGCAGTGACAACAGGCTCATTGTCGGCCCTCATCATCAAGCCCCGGGGCGAGGCGATCAAAAATGAAAGCGGTTAGCCATAGGGGGACGACGGTGCTGACAATAATGATCAGCAAAAGCGGCCAGATGTTTTCTTGCAACACATCCAAAAGGCCGACCATGGCGACCAAGGCGGGAATGAAAAACAACGCCATATGGCGCAGTAAAACCGCACTGACCCGACGCAAACCAGTTGGCACAGCGCCGCGCATGAGCAAAATGATGACCAGAAGGACAATCGCCAAAACCGGCGCAGGCACCGCCAAGCTGGCGCTTATTTTGAGCCATTCGCTGAGCGCCAAAATAGCCGCCAAAAGCAAGATACCGGCTACAAGCTGCATATTAGCTCGACTTAAAATGTTTGGATAATTTGAGACCTTGGGCCTGATAATTCGAGTTTAATCCAGCCCCATAGAGGGTTTCGGGCACATCGGTGAGGCGCTCATAAACCAGACGACCAATTACTTGCCCGTGCTCGAGAATAAATGGCACTTCGCGCGAGCGGACTTCCAAAACGGCGCGGGCTCCTTTGCCACCGGCCTCGCCACAGCCAAAGCCGGGGTCAAAAAACCCTGCATAGTGAACCCGAAACTCGCCGACCAATGGATTGAACGGCATCATTTCAGCCGCATGGGTCGGCGGAATGGTGACCGCCTCACGCGAGGCCAGAATGTAAAACTCATCGGGGTCGAGGATAATCTCATTTTGGTCACCGTGATAAAGCGGCTCCCAATATTGGCTAATGGCCAGCTCACCGGGCTTGTCGACATCAATCAGACCGGCGTGGCGTTTGCCGCGATAGCCAATGAGGCCGGTTTTAGAGTCGCCCCTCAAATCAATCGACAAACCCAGCCCACCCGAAATATTGGCCGGACCATCAACCAGACCTTGTTCTTGGTGTAGCCGTTTCAACTCACTATCCGAGTGATTGGCCGCCCCACGGCGGAAACGAATTTGCGAAAGCCGCGAGCCTGAGCGCACCAAAACCGGAAACGTTCGGGGGCTTACCTCAAGATATAAATGCCCCTTATAACCGGCGGGCACTTTATCAAATTCGACGCCAAAATCAGTAATCAAACGGGTGAACACGTCAATTCGACCGGTCGATGATTTCGGATTGGCAAATCCGGCCGTGCGCTCCGGCAGGGCCAGAGCTTCCATCAGCGGCACTAAATAAACGCAACCGGTTTCCAGCACCGCGCCTTGGCTCAAATCAATTTTGTGATAGGCCAGCCGATTAATTTTATCCATCACCTGCCCATTTTCACCGGGCAGAAAGCTGGCGCGAATGCGATAGGCGGTGTCGCCAAGGCGCAAATCTAAACTGGCAGGCTGAATTTGATCATCCAACACGCCGCCCGACGCCCAAATCTGTTTTTCGCGCACCATATTGACAATGCCATGCGCTGGCAGCACGCCAACCGCATGGGTCTGGCCCGGTGACAGCACCGGTTGCTGGCTCTCATTATCGTCAAATAATGAACTAGTATTTGTGTCATCCGAGGATGTGACGCGGCTCATACGAATCTCCTAATTGCCGCTATCTTATGCGCGACAGAGCAAGATGTCTTGACGTTTAGCGCATTTTTAAACATATTCTCACCAATGTGGTGATTTGAGCCGGCTGGCTTGCGGCCACAATAAAAAAACAGCTAAATAGGCCGGGTGGAAACCGGCCAAAATGGGTCGGTTTTTTATTAACCGACTGTTGGAGAAACAAGATGGTTAAAAAACATTGGAAGCAACAAACGCGGTTGGTTCACGAAGGTCAAAACAGGTCGCCGTATGGCGAGACCGCAGAGGCCATGTATCTTACCTCAGGTTATGTTTATGACAGCGCCGAGCAAGCCGAAGCGCGTTTTCGCGAGGAAGACGACGGGTTTATTTACTCGCGTTTCGGCAATCCAACAGTGCGCGCTTTTGAAGAACGCATGATTGCCCTTGAAGGCACGCAAGATGCGCGCGCCACCGCCACCGGCATGGCCGCCGTCACCGCCACTATGATGAGCCAATTGCAAACCGGTGATCATATTGTTGCCGCGCGGGCTTTATTTGGCTCGTGCCGCTATGTGGTGGAAACACTGATGCCGAAATTCGGCGTCGCTTGCACCTTAGTTGATGGCCGCGACATTGACGCATGGAAGGCGGCTATCCGGCCCGAGACCAAAGTCTTGTTTTTGGAAACCCCGTCTAATCCGCTGCTCGAGATTGTCGATATGCAAGCGGTTGCCGATTTAGCGCATGAAAATGGCGCCCGGCTGGTGGTTGACAATGTGTTCGCCACACCAATTTTGCAGCGGCCGACTGATTTCGGCGCCGATATTGTCGTCTATAGCGCCACCAAACATATTGATGGCCAAGGGCGGTGCCTCGGCGGGGTGATTTTGGGCGACCAGAGCTTCATCCAAGATGAGCTGGCCAATTTCTTGCGCCAAACCGGCCCGTCACTCAGCCCATTTAATGCTTGGGTAATGCTCAAAGCGCTGGAAACGCTGGCTTTACGGGTCGATGCACATTGCCATAATGCTGAAAAACTAACTGAATTCTTGGTCAATCACGCGCAGATTGAGCGTGTCTATTACCCAAGCCACGCCAGCCACCCGCAGCATAATTTGGCCATGAAACAAATGAGCCGAGGTGGCAATCTCATCGCTTTTGACGTCAAAGGCGGCAAAGCCAATGCTTTCAAATTAGCAAATGCGCTGCAAATTGCCTTGATTTCAAATAATCTCGGCGATGCCAAAACCTTGATCACCCATCCGGCAACAACCACGCATTTCAAACTCGACGAGGCGGCAAAAACCGAATTGGGGATTACTGGCGGCAGCATGCGCGTATCAATCGGGCTTGAAGATGGCGATGATTTAGTTCACGATTTCGATCAAGCATTGGCGCAACTGGCCTAAAGGCATGAGCTGAGATGGTAACCGCAACCACACGCGATATTTCTGTATCTGTTGAAACCAGTTATTTGGAAAAACAGTCGGATCCGGACGAGCAATATTTTGTTTGGGCCTATCGTATTACCATTGCCAATCATAGCGACCAGACTGTGCAATTATTGACCCGCCATTGGAAAATCAGCGACGGCCAAGGCCGCGTGCAAGAAGTGCGCGGCGACGGCGTAATTGGTGAACAGCCTATTTTAGAGCCCGGCGCCAGCTATACATATTCGTCCGGCACGCCGCTACAGACGCCTTCCGGCTTTATGCATGGCAGCTATCAAATGCAAAGCGATGATGGCGAACGCTTTGACGTCGATATTCCGGCTTTTTCTCTGGATAGTCCGCATGACTCTCCGCAGCTGCATTAGGCTGGCCCGATGAATGACCATCGCACCATATTCTTTTTGATTGGCAATCTGCTGGCCGCTTTGGCGCTTGGCATGCTGGTACCAGCCATGGTCGATTATCTCAGCGGCGAAAGCGATTGGTTGGTGTTTGTCGCCAGCGCCTTGGTCACCGGCTTTATTGCTGGCGCCTTGATTTTGACCAATCGCGGTTCCCTGCCGCCATTATCGGTCAAACAGGCGTTTTTGCTGACCAGTTTCTCCTGGCTGGCTTTGACCGGCTTTGCGGCGCTACCACTGGCCTTTAGCGAGCTTGGATTGAGCTATACTGACGCTTTTTTTGAGGCCATGTCAGGGCTGACGACGACTGGCGCGACGATTATTGTTGGTCTTGATGACGCGCCGGTTGGTATTTTATTATGGCGCGCCCTGCTGCAATGGTTTGGCGGCATTGGTATTATTGTGATGGCGATTTCAGTTCTCCCCATGCTCAATGTCGGCGGCATGCAGCTTTTCCGTCTGGAGAGCTCTGACACATCGGAAAAAATTCTGCCGCGTACGGCGCAAATCGCTGGCTCCATCACGCAACTCTATTTCGCCATTTCAGTGGCCTGCATGCTGGCCTATTGGGTTGCCGGCATGGGGTTTTTCGACGCCATGGCGCACGCCATGACAACCATTGCCACTGGCGGTTTTTCAACCCATGACGCCAGTATTGGCGCTTTTCAAAACCCCGGCATTGAGATGGTCGGCACATTTTTTATGATTGCCGCCTCCTTGCCATTTGTCGCCTATCTGCAAGCTGCAAATGGTAAGTTCTCGGTCATTTGGGGCGATGCACAAGTGCGTATGTTTGCCACTCTACTGGCCTTGGCCACGGTTTCTATGTGGCTTTATCAAATTAATTATCACGCAACCGATGGCGGCACGGCATTTTTACAAGCCGCTTTCAACACCACCTCAATTTTGACCGGCACCGGCTATGCCACCACGGATTATGGCCTGTGGGGGCCATTCGCGATTAGTGTGTTTTTCATTCTGACCTTCATTGGCGGCTGTGCGGGCTCAACCTCTTGCGGATTGAAAATCTTCCGGCTTCAGGTTTTGATCAAAACCGGCTGGCGTTATGTACGCCAAATGACCTTGCCGCACGGTATTTTTGTCATTCGCTATAATGGTCGCCCGCTGGCCAATGATGTGGCCAATTCAATCGTTGCCTTTGTGCTTATTTTTCTTTTGTCTTTTGCCCTAATCGGCACCGGACTGACCCTTATGGGCCTCGACACGCTGACCGCTTTATCGGCATCAGCCGCTGCCTTGGCCAATGTTGGGCCCGGTCTGGGGCCAATCATTGGGCCGTCGGGCACTTATGCCAGCTTGCCCGATGGCGCCAAATGGATTTTATGTTTCGGCATGTTACTGGGTCGGCTTGAGTTTCTCGCCGTCCTTGTCATGTTCTCACCAAGTTTCTGGCGCCGCTAATTATTCGGCCGCTTCCGGTGCCGCTTCGACTTCTGACTTGCCGCGCAAGCGATTGATGTAGGCGCGGAAATCTTCTTGCACGCCGAGCACAGACGGCACCAGCAGCAAAACGATAAAGGTGGCAAAGGCCAAGCCCCAAGCAATGGTAATCACCATTGGCAGCAGGAATTGCGCTTGCACGCTGGTTTCAAACAATAGCGGGGCCAAACCCAAAACCGTGGTCATAGAGGTCAACATCACAGCCCGGAAACGGTCGCAAATACCGTTGATGACCGCTTCGCGTAAGCCTTCACCCTCTAGGCGCCGCTCTTCAATGCGGCTGATCAAGATAATCGAATTATTGACCAAAATCCCTGACAGACCCAAAAGACCGACAAGGCTCAAAAAGGTCAAATCAAAGCCTTGTACATAATGGCCAAGCACGGTGCCCACCAGCCCGAAAGGAATGACCGACATGATGATCACTGGTCGCGAATAGCTAGCGAAAACAAAAGCCAGAATAACGTAAATCAAGCCTAGGCCAATCAGGGCACCGGCTGCCAAATCTCTCGACGTGTCGGCTTGCTCTTGCGACCGCCCGCCAAGGCTGTAGGTAATGCCGTATTTTTGCAAAATATCCGGAATGGTTTGTTTTTCCAGCGCCTCAATCACCTCATTTGGATTGCCGGCATTATCATCATAATCAGCAATCACAGAGACTGATACTTTACCATCCGTGCGGCGAATGGTTGAAAAGCCCGGTTGGGTTTTAATATCAACAATGGTGCTCAGCGGCACATAACGAACCGGCATGGTGCCCGGCACAGGCAGGGAAATATCTTCCAATTGTTTCGGCCGCTCACCAGTGCGCGGTTGTAAAACCCGAATGGTGACTTCCTCATCATCGCGGGCAAAGCGTTTGGCAATCACCCCTTGCAAACTGCCGCGGGTTAAATTGCCGACAAGCTGATTGGTGAAGCCCAAAGTGGCGCCGCGGTCATTAACATCCAGAATCAGCTCTTGCTTATTATAATTCAGGTCATCGCGGGCCCGCGAAATGCCGCCAAATTGTTCCAGCGCCAAGCGCAATTCAATGGCGGCTTTTTTCAGCACTTCGGGTTCCGCGTCTTCGAGGCGAATATCAATATCGCGCCCCGGCGGGCCGCCGCGTTGTTCACGCACAAAGACATAGCGCAAGCCAGCTATTTCCGGAATTTCTTCTTCCCATTGTTTGGTGATTTGCCGCGTGCGTATCTCACGATCTTCACTGGCGCTCAGTTCGGCATAAACCAAACCGCGTTCATCACCATAGGAGGTTTCCGTGCGGCCGATTTGGGTGAAAACCGTTTTCACCAAAGCCGTGTCATCGACCTGCAATTTTTCGGCTGCGCGATAGAGGGCCTTTTCAATCGTCCGCACACCATCTTGGGTTTCAGCCCGTGTGGTGCCCGGCTGGAAGAAAACATAGGCTTTAATCACCTCGCCTTCCGGTGACGGGAAAAACCGGAACGGCACGCGCCCACCGGCCAATAGGCCAATGCAAATAATCAATATCGCCAGACCGACCGAAAATGTCGTATAGCGGCGGTCATAGGCGACGGTCACAAAGCGGCGGAACCGCCCTTCGCGGAAAGCTTCAAATTCTTCCAAAAAGCGTTTTTTGAAACCGCTCGGTGGTTTTGACTTAACTTTCAGCGCATGGCTCAAATGACCCGGCAAAATCAGGAAACATTCGACCAAACTGGCGACCAATACGCAAAACAAAACCAGCGGAATTGGCCGCACAATTTGGCCAATCGTGTCGCCGATGAGCAGCATGGGAATAAACGCTGCCAATGTTGTCAACGCTGCCGCAATAATCGGCGTGGTCATGCGAATCGCACCGCCCTCGGCCGCTGCCTCCGCACTATAACCCTCGCTGACCAAAGTCGCTGAATGTTCACCAACAACAATCGCATCATCGACGATAATACCGACCGTCATAATCAGCGCGAACATGGACAGCATATTAATGCTCAAATCAACCGCCCACATAACGCCAAACGTCGCCATCATTGATGCCGGAATACCCGCCGCCACCCAAATGGCAATGCGACCATTGAGGAATAGAAACAAAATCGCCAGCACGAGGACCATGCCCGTCAGGCCGTTATAGAGCAGCACATTAATCCGCTGGACGATTTTATTGGCATAGACATCGAATAATTCGACATGCAGCGTCGGTGGCAGTGTTGGGCGAATTTCTTCGAGATATTTGCGCGCAATCGCTGTCGCCTCAAGGGCGTCGGCGTTTTTGGTGCGCTGTACGGTCAATCGAATGGCGTGTTCTTCGCCGCTCCATCCGGTTTCGGCATTGGCGTCAAAAGTTTCATAAACATTGGCCACATCACCAACCCGCACTTGCGTGCCATCATTGGCGGTGCGCAGGCTGATTTCCTCAACATCGCGCGCCGTCAAAGCCAGACCAACCGAGCGCACTTGCCGCTCCACATTGCCGCGCAAAACCCCGCCCGGCACGTCAAGCGAGCTCGACGCCACCTTATTGGCAATATCTGACGTGGTCATATCATATCGGCGCAATTGGCTCGGTTTGACCTCTACCCAAATCTCTTCATCGCGAAACCCCGATAGGGTGATTTTATCAATACCGGCATTCAGCAGGCCATCGCGAATGTGTTTGGCATAGCTACGCAAAGAGCGCTCATCCAAGTCACCGGCTAGCAAAATAGAGGCGACGGGCTCATAAAAAGTCGCTTGAGAGATAATCGGCCGTTCGGCATCCTTCGGCAGGGTGGTGATACTATTGACCGCCGCCTCAACATCCCCCAAAGCGCGTTGCATATCAGCGTCGGGATAAAACTCAACCGTCATTGAGGCAAAGCCAATACGCGATTGCGCGTTAAATTCTTTCACGCCGTCAAGAAACCGCACTTCTGGCTGAATGGTGCCGACAATGTTCTTATCAATGTCTTGCGCCGACGCGCCCGGCCACTGAATTTGAATATTGATTATTTTGACTTCCACAGTCGGGAAAAATTGCGTGTTCAATTGGGCAAGACCAAATACGCCGAGCATAATCATGCTGAAAAACAGAAGATTAGCGGCGTTTTTATGCCGCGAGAAAAGTTCGATTGCGCCTCTAAAGCCCATTATTGTGCCTCGAAACTAGATACGGCAACACCAGCTGCCGCTTCGTTAAATTGCGTGAGCAAAATTTCTTGGCCCTGACGCAGCCCCGATCGCACCAAGAGTTTATCACCAATATCGACGTAATCGGCCAATCGCAAGGGCGCCAAACGACCGTCTTCAATGACGTAAATCAAGTCGCTGCCATAAAGTGCGTCTTTAGGAATCGCCACCACATCGGTTTCCGGCTGTGAGGTCATGACAATGCTAACGAAAGCGCCAGCGCGCAAATTAGACGGCAATTTGCCGGTAATTATTGCATATACATCAACCCCGCGCGTGGCTTGGCTGATTTGCGCGCCAACGTGGCGGATGCGGGCCTGCATGCTTATGCGCTCGCCGCCGACATCCCAAAATACTTGCAGCGGACGACCAATGATTTCCGTATTGCGGGTCAGAAACCGACCATATTGATCGTCGGATAAATTAAACACCACTTCAAAATCATCGGCGCTGGTCAAGGTCGCGACGCGGTCATTGAGACCGACCACGCGTCCCGCCCGTGCCATAATATTGCCGACATGGGCATCAAATGGAGCAATGATTTTGGTGTTTTTCAAATCCCGCTGCATCCGTGATAAGCGCACTTTTTCGCGCTCAATCAGAGCCGCTTGCTGGTCAAGGCGGGCTTTGCGAATGGCATATTCGACGTTTTTGTCATCAAGGGTTTTTTTCGACACTGTGCCTTTTTCAAACAATGTTTCGGCCCGCTCTTTTTCGAGCTTGGCTAGCTCAGCCGAGGCTTTGCGTTCCATTTGAACCGCTATCGCGCCCTGCAATTGGGCTTTGGCGTCATCGACGGCGGATTGATATTGAAAGGGATCAATCTCAGCCAAAACATCGCCCTTGGCGACGCGGGCGCCATTTTCAAAATTTTCGCTCGTGGCGATAATTTCGCCGCCCACCAAGGCGCGCAATTCAACCAGACGGCTGGCGCGCAATTCGCCAAAGGCAAATGTCTCAGGAATAATCGTGCCATAATCGGCTTTCATCGTGCGCACAGCCCAGACCCGCTCAAGGTTTTCAACTGGCAAGATTTCAGGCTTGGTTTTGACAAGGGTGAAATAGCCGATGAACCCGACCAATAAGACAATCAATGGCAGCGGCAGTTTTTTCAACATGCGGCGCAATTTCCCTTGTTCAGCAGCAGCCTCTGAGCGACCCCACAAGACTGATTTAACTTTCTCGAACACGCTTACTCACCCCTTTTACAGCCCCTCTGGATATAACGTTAATTTGCTGTTTTACCAGTCGGCCATGTTAAATTTTATTTACGCGCCTGATGCCGAAAACGCCTCGGTTGGCGAGAAAAGATAGAGCTCATTACAAAACTCACAGCGCACTTCAATGGTTTCTTGCTCTTGCATTTCATCTTGGTCAGTTTCTGACAAGCCAGAGAGCATATTTTTTACTCGGTCGCGCGAACACGGACAGTCAAAATGCAAAGGTCGGGCGTCGAAAACCCTGACGCCATCCTCATTGAACAATCGATAAGCCAGCGTCTCGGCCTCAAGCTCAGCGTCCAGCAGCTCACTGTCTTCTGTTGTCTGCAATAAAATGGTCAATCTTTGCCAATCATCGCTTTCGACACGCAATTCACGATCCGGCGGGCTGTCAGTGCCGCCGTCCTTGGCGGCTTGCTGCAATAAAATACCGCCGGCACGCCATTCGGTTTTGCCGCCGGGCAAAATCATCGGCGCAGCGGCCAGCCGCAAGCTGGTAGCGATTTGCTCAGAGCGGTGGAAATATTCCAAGGCCGCTTGCGCCAAATTCTCACCCTCAAGCGGCACAATGCCTTGATAGCGTTCCATATCAGCGCCTTGGTCGACGGTAAAAGCCATGTGACCATTGGCGCCCAAAAGCGCTAAACCGCTATCGCCATTGGCCAATGCCGCATCGAGCTTTTCTTGGTCAAATTGCGCAAACCCACGCAAAGCACCGCCTTGCGCATAGTCACCCATCAACATGGATATCGGCCCCTTGCCCTGTAATTGCAGGATAAACCGTCCGTCAAATTTCAAAACTGTGCCAAGCATAGCGGCCAGAACCAGAGCCTCGCCTAGCAGGCGGCCGACTTCTTCGGGATAATTATGGCGCGAGAGCACGTCGCTAGCCAATTGATTGAGTTTCACAATCCGGCCATTAACATTTTGCCCTTCAATGCGAAATGGGAGGGCGAAATCTGCGCTATCGGTCATATTATTGTCCTGCTGTGTTCAAACAAAAAGTCAAAATGGCTTTTTGTGCATGGCACCGGTTTTCTGCTTCATCGAAAATAACCGATTGCGGCCCATCAATGACCTCCGCCGTTACCTCGCTCTCGCGATAGGCTGGCAGACAATGCATGAAAATTGCAGCATCGCCCAAATCCATTAATTTTTGCGTCACCTGATAGGGGGCAAAGGCTTTCGCTCGTTTTTGCGCCGTTGCCGGATCATCGCTCATCGACACCCAACAATCGGTAACCACACATGCGGCACCTGTGACCGCCGCCTCTGGGGTCGCACAAACCACAATACGGGCGCCACTGGCCAGCGCCTCATCGAGGACCGCTTGCGGCGGCATGAAATCGGGCGGACAAGCAATCGCCAGCTCAAAATCAAACAGGGCGGCGGCATGAATGAACGACACCAAAACATTATTACCATCGCCAAGCCATGCAATACGCTGACCGTTCAACCGACCTTTATGTTCTTCGAAAGTCATTAAATCAGCCAGAATTTGGCACGGATGGCTGAAGGCTGTTAGCCCGTTAATCACCGGAATACTGCCATGTTTGGCAAATTCAGTCAGCTTTTCATGCGGCCCTGTGCGTACCATAGCAATATCAGCAAAACGCGAAATCACCTGCGCCGTATCGGACATGCTCTCGCCACGACCGAGTTGGGTTTCGGCCTGATTAATAATCATTGTCTCGCCGCCGAGCTGACGCATGCCCAAGTCGAAAGACAAGCGCGTGCGCGTCGATGGCTTATCGAAAACCATGGCCAGCGCATAGCCACGCAAAGGTGCATCGGGATCGACCGTGCCTTTTGGCAGACCAGCGCGCGCCGCTTTGCGCTGGTGCGCGTCATCCAATAGCTGACGCGCCTGCGCCTTGGTCAAATCATTCAAATCAATAAAATTTTGATAGCTCATTATTCCTAAGCCTCTTTTTTCGCGGCACGCAAATCAACACATGCGGCTTGAAGCGCGGCAATCGCCACGGCAATTTCTTCGCGCGTGACATTTAGCGGCGGCAACAGCCGCAGCGTGTTTTCACCAGCCCCGACACTAAGCACATGATGGTGCCGCAAGGCGGCCACGACATCGCTGTTCAACGGCGTGCATTTGAGGCCAATCAGCAGGCCAAGACCTCGCAGTTCAGTGAAAATATCGCTGTTTTCATCAATCACTTGCGCCAATTGCTGACGGAAAAACCCCGACACATCTTGCACATGTTCGAGAAACGCCGGTTGGCTGACGGTTTCCAACACGGCCGCGCCAACCGCTGTCGCCAGCGGATTGCCGCCATAGGTTGAGCCATGCGTGCCCGGCTGCATGGCAGCGCCAAGTTTTTCGCTGGTCAAAAACGCTCCCAGCGGAAAACCGCCGCCAATGCCCTTGGCAATGGCCATCGCATCAGGTGTTACCTCAGCCCATTCATGGGCGAATAATTTACCAGTACGGCCAATGCCGCATTGCACTTCGTCAAAGCCGAGCAAAATATCGTGCTTGTCGCACAGCTTACGCAAATCCCGCAAAAACGCCGTGCCAGTATCACGCACGCCGCCCTCGCCCTGCACGGGCTCAATCAAAACGCCGGCGGTCGTGTCATCAATCAGCGCTTCTAGTTTGCCAATATCAAAGGCTGGACATTGCACAAAACCGGCCGGAGCTGGGCCAAAACCCTCAAGATAGGCCTGATTGCCAGCCGCCGCCAAAGCCGCCAATGTGCGGCCATGAAAAGCGCCTGCAAAAGAGATGAGCGTCACTTTTTCTGGATGGCCGTTAACCGCGTGATATTTGCGCATGACTTTAATCATGCCTTCGGCCGCCTCAGCCCCCGAATTGCAAAAGAAAACCCGCTCGGCAAAACTATGCGCGCATAGCGCATCGGCCAACGCCTCTTGCTCGGGAATGGTATAGAGATTTGACACGTGCCAGAGTTTTTCGGCCTGCGCCTGTAAAGTCGCCACTAATTTCGGATGCGCATGACCGAGAACATTGACCGCCACGCCAGAGCCAAAGTCGAGATACCGGTCGCCGTCATCGGTGATTAACCACGCGCCCTCACCGCGCTCAAAGCGCAGCGCTGCCCGATTATAGGTCGTCATCACATGACTTTGTTTCGACTCATTCATCCCTTTATTCCTGCAACAGAAAAAGCCGCCCTTAGGCGGCCCTTACGATGACTTCCTTTATAGCAAAACCGGCAATAACCGCAAATTATTTAACTTTTGAGGCGATAGCCACGGGTCAGGACAATCTGGCAAATAATGCCCAGAATCACTGTCAGGCCGATTAGCAGGCTGGCGCCGAACAATAGTGAGCCCTCAGCCTGTCCGGTCACGGCGAAGCGGAAACCGTCAATCATGTAAAAGAACGGATTATATTGCGTCACCTCATAGGCAAAGCTTGGCAATTGATTAACCGAGTAAAACGTGCCCGATAAAAACGACAAAGGCGTGATGACAAAATTGGTCACGGTCGCCAAATGGTCGAATTTTTCAGCCCAAATACCGCCCAATAAGCCAATTTGCGCCATTAATGCTGAAGCGATACAGGCATAAAATAATGCGGCAAAGAAACTATAAATGCTCAAATCAATAAATATGCTCATGCCCAGGAAGGTGCCGGTTCCGACAAATAGGCCACGCGTCAGCCCGCCCAGTGAAATGCCAAGGTTCAACTCAGCTGGCGATAATGGCGGCATCAGAAAATCGACGACATTCCCCTGCACTTTTGCGACCAACAAAGAAGACGAGGCATTGGCGAAGGCATTTTGCACAATGGCCATCATAATCAGGCCGGGGGCTAGAAATTCGACAAACGGCACGCCATTAATATCTGGCCGCAAGCCGCCAAGCGCCAGAGAGAAGATCGCCAAGAATAAAAGCGTGGTGATAATCGGCGCCATCAGCGTCTGCATCCAGACTTTCAAAAAGCGCTGGACTTCTTTGCGATAGAGCGTCCACAGGCCGAGACTATTAAAGCGACCAAATTGGCGCACGCCCAAATCTGGATAGGCTTCGGGAGCGGCGGCTTTGTCGGTGTCGTGGGTTATATTTGTCATCAGGGGAATGTAATTGGTTTGCGCTTGTTTACAAGTTTTTTTGCAGTCAGTTCAGCCGCTGTTTTGGCCGGCGAATCGTCAATCTTCGAATCGAATCATGTGGATAAATGAATCAGGGTGATTTTCGAGAGCCACTAGATATAGTAGAAAATAAAAATTACAACACCAGATGTGGCAAGACCACGCGCTTTGAACATTGGAGATAAAAATGGCTTGGACGGATGATCGGGTTGAAACACTGAAGCAATTATGGACGGATGGCCTGAGCGCCAGCCAGATTGCGCGTAAAATGGGCGGGGTTACCCGCAATGCGGTTATTGGTAAAGTTCACCGGCTGGGCCTATCGGGTCGGGCGACACCGGCGCGGGTTTCAACAGCGCGGGTTAACACCAGCGCCGGCCGCGTCCGCTCATCGGCCCCGTCTTTGGCCAATAGCCGATCACGTTTCCGCGATAGCAGTATGGATGATCTGAAAGAAGAAGTTATTCCAGAACCAATTTTGAGCCCGGAAGAACGCGCCAGTGTTTTGCATTTGACCGAACACACATGCAAATGGCCGATTGGTGACCCGGGGACGACAGAATTTCATTTCTGCGGCGCCCGCGCCAAATCTGGCAGCCCCTACTGCACCACTCATGCGGCACAAGCCTATCAACCACTGGAACGCCGCCGTCGCCGTTCAGGGCAAAATTAGGCGCACTGCGTTAAACGAAATTTGAAAAGCCCTTCGGGGCTTTTCTTTTTTGCTTTCGGCGAAGTTGTGATTAACTGGCAGCTAAATAAGGGGAAGAGCGATGAAAGATTTCAAAAATAAAATTTGTGTGGTGACGGGTGCTGGCAGCGGAATTGGCGCCGCTTGTGCACAAGCCTTGGCAGCTGAAGGCGCTTATGTGGTGATGACCGATATTCGATCGGACATGTTGGAAACCGTACATAAGAAGATTGTCGAAGCCGGTGGACGCGGCGAGACGCATATTGTTGATGTCTCGGATCGCGACGCCATGTTTGCCTTGGCCGATAAGGTCGACAAAGCCCATGGCGGCGCTGATCTGATTTTGAACAATGCCGGTGTGGCCCATTCAGCGACCGTTGCTGAAATGACCATGGATAATTTCAATTGGATTATGGATATTGATTTCTGGGGTGTGGTTTATGGCACGCAGGCTTTCCTGCCGCATTTCCTGAAACGCGGTAGCGGCCATGTAGCCAATGTATCGTCTATTTTCGGCCTTATCGGTGTGCCAACGCAAAGCGCTTATAATGCAGCTAAATATGGTGTCCTCGGCTTTTCCGAAGCCCTGCGCCATGAAATGGTTGAGCATAATGTCGGCGTGACCGTTATCCACCCGGGCGGCATCAATACAAATATCGTGCGTCATGCGCGGATGAGCCAAGGCCCCAATGCGGAAGCCGAGCATGAGCAAGCGATTATCAAATTCCAAGAATTGACCATGACCCAGCCGGATAAAGCGGCGCAGATTATTCTTAAAGCCATTCGCAAAAATAAAGCCCGCGTTTTGGTCGGCCCAGACGCTGTTTTCGTCGACTTCATTCGCCGCCTTGCGCCGGTCAAATATCTTTCTCTGCTGCCATTTTTGAAAAATGTCGGCGAAAAAGAAGACGCCCCCGCTAACTGATCGGCGTATCGGCCGCCAAAAATTATTTGGCTGCCGCCAGCAGTGGCTTGACAGCTGGTCGTGGTAATCTTATATCTCTTGTTAAGAATAACTCGCATTTGCATCTAGCGCCGAAACCTCTGTTTGCTCATGCCCTCAACAGGTCGAGAATGCCCATGATCCGCCGCTTTATTTTTCTTGCACTCGTCGCCCTTACCGGCACCATAGCTCTTATCAGCTCCTTTACTACCACACCGAGCCAAGCCAGCGACCAGCAGGTCAATGTCTATTCCTATCGCCAGCCGTTTTTGGTGGAACCTTTATTTGATGCCTTCACCGCCGAAACCGGCATTAGCGTGAAAGTGATTTTCGCCAAAAAAGGCTTGATCGAACGCATAGAAGCCGAGGCCAGCAATAGTCCGGCTGATGTTGTGCTGACCACAGATATTGCCAATTTAAGCCAAGCAGCCGAGAAAATTGCCCAGCCGGTGCGCTCGGCCATTCTCAATCAATATATTCCTGCCACGGCTCGCAGCGACGATGATTTATGGTTCGGCCTGACCTGGCGGGCGCGCATTGCTTATGTGTCCAAGGAAAGAGTGAGCCAAGAAAGCCTGACCTATGCCGAATTGGCCGATGAAAAATGGCGCGGCAAAATCTGTCTGCGTTCTGGCCAACACCCTTATAACAACGCCCTGTTTGCCGCCATGTTGGCTCATTTGGGCGAAGCCGAATTCCGCCAATGGCTAATCGGGCTAAAGGCTAATCTGACAGAAAAACCGTCGGGCAATGATCGCGCGCAAGTGCGCCGCGTATTTGGCGGGGTTTGCGATATCGCCATTGGCAATACTTATTATATGGGGAAGATGCAAACCAATGAGAAAAACCCCGAACAAAAACAATGGGCTGCCTCTGTGCGGCCGGTGTTTCCGCTAATGCCCAATGGCGGCACCCACGTCAATGTATCGGGCATGGTGATGGCCAAACACGCGCCCAATCAACAAAATGCGCAAAAGCTCATGGAGTTTCTGGTCTCCGCTAAGGCCCAAAAAATCTACGCTGAAGTGAATTTTGAGTATCCCGTGCGTCAAGATGTGGCAATCTCGCCGCTGGTGCAAAGCTGGGGGCACTTACAGGCCGATGAATTGCCAATGGATGAAATTGCGCGTTTGCGCCAGCGGGCCAGCCAGATTGTCGACGAGACCGGTTTCAACCAAGGCCCCTGATTGCTTTTCAAAGCCAGAAAATTCTGCCACAGTTCTGCTTTAACACAGGAGAACGACCATGAAAGTAGAAGGTGGATGTTATTGTGGCCAAGTGCGCTACGAGGTAGAGGGCGATCCGGTTTTTAAAGGGCAATGCCATTGCCGCGAGTGCCAATATATCACCGGTGGCGCCGGCAATCTTGTCATGGGCCTGCCAGACGCCAATTTCAAATATACCAAAGGCGCGCCAGCCGCGTACACGCGCTCGGATTTAGAAAATCCAGTGACCCGCGAATTTTGTGGCAATTGTGGCACACCATTATTAACCCGGGCGCCGCAACTGGCTGGGGCGGTATTGCTAAAAGTTGGCTCCATGGATAGGCCGGAAGATTTTGTCGGCCCCGATGTTGCTATTTTCACAAGTGAAAAATATGACTTCCACGCCATTGCTGATGGCGTCATGCAATTCGAAACCGTGCCAAATATGTAAAGCGCGAAAACGCGAAAACCCCGGGCATTGCTGCCCGGGGTCTCACGCAGGTCTTGGGGGATTAGCTACGTGAGAATTCTGGGTAAGCTTCAATACCCAATTCTGACTTGTCGAGGCCGAGGAGTTCTTCCTCCTCGCTGGCCCGAATGCCAACGACGGCTTTCAGTACCAACCAGCCAATTGAGCTAGTGACCACAACAAAGGCGCCAACTGAGGCAATACCGATAATCTGGGTTACCAAGCTGGCTTCACCATTTGACAAAACCACGGCCAGCGTGCCCCAAACACCGCACACAAGGTGAGCTGGGATAGCACCGACGACGTCGTCGATTTTCAAGCGGTCAAGCACCGGCACTGAGAAGACAATCAACAGACCGCCAACCGCGCCGATCAAAATGGCCAAGCCACCTGTTGGTGCCAATGGTTCAGCGGTGATGGACACAAGGCCACCAATCGCACCATTCAGAGCCAAAGTCAGATCGACTTTCTTATAGACCATTTGGCTGGCCATCATCGCCGCCACAACACCACCAGCTGCTGCCAGATTTGTGTTGATGAAGATTTGCGAAATAGCGATGGCGTTTTCAGCTGAACCAAGAGCCAATTGCGACCCACCGTTAAAGCCGAACCAACCGAGCCACAAAATGAATGTGCCCAATGTCGCCAGAGGCATGGACGACCCCGGCATAGCCACTGGTGCACCGGCTGAGTTGTAACGACCTGAACGGGCGCCGAGGATTAAGGCACCGGTTAAAGCAGCCCAGCCGCCGACCGAGTGGACAATGGTTGAACCGGCGAAATCGGCAAAGCCCATTTCACTCAACCAACCGCCGCCCCATGTCCAGGAACCTTGGATAGGGTAAATAATGGCTGTCAGCAGCGCAACAAAGCCAAGGAAAGGCCATAGTTTGATACGTTCGGCCAATGTGCCCGATACGATTGAGGCGGCTGTTGCCACAAACACCATTTGGAAGAACCAGTCGGAACCAGCGGCATAAGTATCGCCTTCACCGAAATCTGGCGTTTCGCCCAAATAGGCGCTGTCATCAGGCGACCACATGGAAAACTCACCAATGAAGCCGGCGTCAACGCCGCTATACATCAGATTATAACCGACGACATAATAAAGAATGCCAGCGATCGAAAATAGGGCGACGTTTTTGACGCAAATCGTCGCCACGTTTTTTGACCGTACCATGCCGCTTTCCAGCATGGCGAAACCGGCCGCCATCCACATCACGAAAGCACCCATGATGAGGAATAATAGGGTGTTAAAAATAAAGGCGGTTTCGCCCGGCACTTCAGCCATCGCAGGGCTTGCCAAAACCGACAGCCCCGCAATTAAACCGAATTTTTTGAGTTTGTTCATAAACATAGAAATCTCCAAATTTTCTAAATAGCCGCGGCGCCGGTTTCACCGGTGCGGATACGGATGGCTTCTTCAACGGAAAGAACGAAGATTTTACCATCGCCAATTTTTTCACTATTGGCAGCGGAACGAATGGCCTCGCAGGCAGCATCGACCTTGTCGTCATCGAGAACGATTTCAAGACGCACTTTTGGCAAAAAATTCACTTCATATTCGGCCCCGCGATAGATTTCGGTCTGACCCTTTTGGCGACCAAAGCCTTTCGCTTCTGAGGCTGTCATGCCGTCAACACCAGCTGCGGTCAGCGCTTCGCGGACGGCATCGAGCTTAAACGGCTTAACAATTGCAATAATAAGTTTCATCGGAGGAACCTCTCTCTGTGATGAATTAGAATGATGTGCCCCAAGAAACGATGGCACGCGTGTCGTCGTCCTCGTCACCTGAAACCGTGAAGGTCACGTCGCCTTTTGATAGTGAAATGGCGGCATCATCATCATCGGCGGCTGTCTCAAATGCTTCTTGGCCAAAGTGCAGACCCAGTGTCCAATCGTCTTCAAGACCAAATTCGGCATCAATTGAAATGTAAGTATTATCGTCGACATCGGCGTCTACATAATAAGAGACAGATAGGGGGCCATAACCGGCGCTCACATAAATGTCTTCAAAATCGCTAGCTGAGTCGGCGACACCTGGATATTTATAGGCAATATAGCCAACTTCCATGGCAATCTCGCCGAGTGCGAAACCATAGCTGCCGTATAAGTCTAGTTCGTAATTGGCACTATCGTCTGTTTGATTGCCACCCAGTGAACCGGCCCAAACGCCAATCGCAAAACCGCTGCCGAGATCGGCGTCAATGCCGCCCGATAGGCTGGCGTCGCCCGATGATTGGGTGTTGCCGCGCCAGATATAATCTGTAGTGGCGCCAATATTGCCCTCAATGGTGACGGCCAAAGCTGGCGTTGCTAACATAGAACCTGCCAACAGAGCGGCGGTGAGTGATGATTTAGAAAAAGTAAAATTGGTCATAGAAATCTCCTTTACAGCATAAGCGCTACCCGTCTTATGCAATTTACGTGCCAAACAAAAAAACCCCCGTAAACGGGGGCTTAAACGCGGCGAAGATTTTTATATTTCAATTAATTGCCTATTTTTTAGGCTTATATTTTTTCAAATGTATTTTGCCTATATTTTAATCAATTACGCCAGCCGAAACCAAATGCGGGCGCAAACGGCCGGTGATAAACAGCCCATACATTCTAAAATCACTGATTAACGACCAGAGCGGATGGGTAAAAGTCGCCGGTTTATTGTTCTCCACGAAAAAATGCGCCGCCCAAGCGAAGCCATAGCCGAAAACCGGCATCAACCACAAAAGCGACAGATTATCCAACCAAAAGCCCGCAATCGCTAAGCCAATGACGCCGCTGGTGCCAATATAGTGAAGCGCGCGGCACACGGGCTTGGCATGTTCTTGCAAATAAAACGGCCAAAAAGCAGCATAGCTTGTCAATTTTTGCTCCGACATTTTGCCCCCTAAGATTTCACCCGCACCAAAGGCCATAATAATTGTTCACCAACGCTGCTGTCTGGCAAGTCTTCGACGCCATATTCGGGCGGCCGCTGACGGGTAATCTGAGCCGTGCCAAACAGTACATCCCAGAAGAACAGCAGATTGCCGTAATTGCCTTTATAATGGGTAATGCCATCGGCTTTATGTTTGCCGTGATGCATCGAATGTGTCGAAGGTGTCGAAATAATCCGCTCAACAACCCACATAATCGGCGACAGCGCTTTGATTTTATACAGCGGCGCATCCCATTGCACGTCGCAATGAGCGCCGGTGATGACAGTCAATTTGACAACAATGTAAAATGCATATGTCCAGCCCAGACCAAGATAAACTAAAACGGCTGAGCCCCAAATTGACGGCATCGTCATATAATAAAGGATGGAATTGCGATAAACCAAGCGCACGCTCATATATCCAGCATTGTGGTGGGGCCGGTGCAATTTATATAAAAACGGCACTGTGTGCGAAAGCCGGTGCCACCAATATTGCAGCATGTCGTCAAAGATAAGCAGCAGACCAATCTGTGCCCAAATCGCCAGCCCAGCCAGACTGCCTTCATAACTTGGGAAGAATTGGCTCATCAGCATAAAAGCGACGAATAAAATCATCGGCTGGGTGACAATCAATAGGGTCAGCGTGCTGATCAGCTCAACCATGCCGTCTCCGGCACGCGCTTGGGCTTTTTTGAATAAGCCAACGCGCCACATTTCGATGAAAGAAAAAAGCGCAAAAACGATTAAGACAGCAATGATTTCTGGTTTCATAATTCCCTCCCCAAGGTGCCAAATAAATACCGCAAAATTCGCTGATTTGTCCAGCCGCCGCAGCGATTTTTCAAGCACCCAAGCGAGCATATGATTTGACAAGCGTCGGCGCGCGTGGTCAATTTTGCCATCAAAACATAAGAATTGATCAGGTTTTTCAGAGGAGATGAAAATGAGTGAAGAACTTCTTGTATCGGTCGAAGACGGCGTCATGACCATGACAATGAACCGTCCGCAAGCCAAAAACGCCATGAATAAATCAATGGCAGAAGCCATTTCAGCGGCGATTGACAGTTTCGAAGCAGACAATGATATTCGCGTTGCCATTCTAACCGGCAATGGCGGCACTTTCTGCTCAGGCATGGATTTGAAAGGCTTTTTGGCCGGCGAAACACCAACTGTCAAAGGCCGTGGCTTTGGCGGCATCACCCAATATTCACCATCCAAACCACTGATTGCTGCTGCTGAAGGTTATGCGCTGGCCGGTGGTTTTGAACTGGTTCTGGCCTGCGATCTCGTGGTTGCCACAGAAACAACCAAATTCGGCATTCCAGAAGTCAAACGCTCCTTGGTTGCCGGTGCTGGCGGCGTATTCCGCTTGCCGCAACAAATTCCGCCACGCATTGCCATGGAAATGGCTTTAACAGGTGATCATTATACCGCCCAGCGGATGCTTGAGGTTGGTTTGATCAATGAAGTTTTGCCAACTGGCCAAGCTCTTGAAGGGGCCAAAAAATTGGCCGCCCGCATTGCCTGCAATGGCCCATTGGCGACCGCAGCCACGAAAAAAATCATGCAGGAATATAAAACCTGGCCACATGATGAAATTTGGCAGCGTCAACAAGCCATTATGGATCCAGTGTTCACCTCAAAGGATGCCCGCGAAGGCGCGACCGCATTTGCTGAGAAACGTGCACCTGTTTGGAAGGGCGAATAGCCAAACCCAAATTGCTAAATTTGAGGGGCGCTTGTGCTGGTCGCAAGCGCCCTTTTTCGTGCTGGGCTTATGGCGTGACAATCAAATCTTGGAAAATAATCAACCATGCTGAAATGGTCACAATGCCGGCCACGCTAGACAGGGCAATAGCACTCGAGGCTTCTTGCTCGGCCGCCTGATAACGATTGGCAAACACGGAAGTGAACACGCCAGTTGGCATGGCCGATAAAAGTGTCACACTGGCCACCCATATTGGCGGCAAGTCGAACAGATAACGAGCGCTGGCAAAAACCATTATTGGCATGAGCACTAATTTGAAAACACTCATATAGGCAGCGCCCGACAGCGAGGCGCGAAACGGCGTGCGCGCCAATAAGCCGCCAACAGCCAATAAGGCCAAAGGAATCGCCGCCTGCCCCAAAAGCGCCAAAAATTGATCAACCACTGGCGTTAAACCAATGCCGGTAAAATTCCAAACCACCCCAGCTAATAAGGCAATAATAATCTGCTGGCTGGCCATACTGCGCACAAACTCCGGCCCAAGCCGCCGCCAATCAATCTGCGGTCGGGTGCTTAGCTCCAATAAAAATGTGCCGACGCTGAACACCAAAAGCCCGTGAAACGCCAAGATGAGAAACAGCGGCAAACTGGCCGCCGCACCAAAAGCCGTCAGAATAATTGGTATCCCCAACATCACCGTATTGGAAAAACAACTGCCAAAAGCAATAATCACCCGCTCGGCTTGGCGGCGCTTGGCAAACACCACAAGACTGATGACCAGCGACAGGGCCAGACAAACAAACATGGCGCCGTAATAAGAAATGAACAGGCCCCAGGGGATGAGCTCGGGGAATTGCGTCAGCACGACATTGCGAAACAGCAAGGCGGGTGCGGCAATTAAAAACACAATGCGATTCATGGTGGCGACTTGTTGCGCCGAAAACAGACCAAACAGCGCCGCCAAAAATCCGGTCGCAATAATCGCAATGACTGGGGCAATCACCCCCAATGATGTGAACATGGTCTGCCCCCGCTGTGCCTGATGAGACTGGCTTTTTGCAAGCCAAGTCAAACCATACTCACGCCCGCTTGCCAATGAAAAACATCATACCGACTGGACGAATCCCGCCATCGGATTATCTCTGTGAGATGATGGAGAAACTGCCAAAAAATTTCGCCGACCGCGCCGCCCTGATTGATTATGTGCGCGCCCTTTCGCCTGAACTTGCCGATGCGCCTGTCAGCCAGACCGTTGGCGGTCGCCAAGCTGGGGCCGCTCGTTTAGCCCAGCTCGACGCGCAAAGCTATGGCAGCAGCCGTAATTATCTCGACGGGGCGGTGTCTTATTTATCGCCCTATATTCGCCACGGCATTGTGACGCTGAATGAGACCCGCAATCTGGCGATTCAGCAGGGCGCGCCTAAACAGGTCGAAAAATTCGTGCAAGAGCTCGCTTGGCGCGATTTTTGGCAGCGAGTTTATCATCAGTCGCCAGCCAAAATCTGGCGCGATATTGAGCCTTATAAAACCGGCTATTCGGCCGACCATTATGCCACCGAGCTGCCCGAGGATATCCGCCAAGCGCGCACTCCAAGCGCGGCGATGAATTTTTTCATCAAACAATTAATCGGCACTGGCTATTTGCACAATCACGCGCGCATGTATTTGGCCGCTTATATTGTCCATTGGCGCCATATCGCTTGGCAGGCTGGGGCGCAGTTTTTCCTTCAACACCTTTTAGATGGTGACCCGGCCAGCAATAATCTGTCTTTTCAATGGGTGGCCAGCACATTTTCCAATAAGCCCTATTTTTTCAACCTTGAGAATTTACAAAAATTTGCCGGTTCCGTGGCCCCTTGCGCGGCCCATGACAATGTCGATTTCGACGATAGTTATGACGCTCTGGCAGCCAGATTATTTCCCCATAGTGAGGCCCTGAATGGCTGATTTAATCTGGCTTCACGAAGATATGCTACGCGCCACCCATCCGGTATTTGCGCATGCCGGCGATGACGCAACGGCCATCTTCATCTGGGATGACGCCTATTTTGACGTGGCTGGCTATAGTCTGAAACGGCGGGTGTTTTTATATGAAACCATATGCCAATTGCCTGTCGATGTTTATCGCGGCGATATGATGGCATTGCTTGGGCAGTTGGCTGAAGCGGCGGCGGCGCAGAAAATTTACACCGGCACCAGCCCTAATCCCGCATTGCAAAAAATCATGCAAGAGCTTAGCGCCACTCATGAGCTGACGCAGATTGACGATGAGCCATTTGTGACCCTTGATGGGCCAGCTGATTTGAAAAGATTTTTCCGCTATTGGAACCAAGCGCGCAAAACCGCCTTTGACGTCGACGGGGCTAATTAACCAAATTGGCTTCAATGGCTTTGCGCATACGCGAAGAAGTTGGCTTGGTCATGGATGAGAAATAAGTCACCGGTTTGCCTTCGGCATTAATCAGATATTTGTAGAAATTCCATTTTGGCCGGCTGCCATTGCCGAGCTCGGCGCGCAGCCACTGATAGAGCGGATGCGCTTCATCGCCTTTGACAACCAGCTTATCGCTCATTGGAAAATCAATATCGAAATTGACGCTACAGAATTCTTTAATCTCGTCCTTACTGCCCGGCTCTTGCGTGCCAAAATCATTGCTGGGAATACCCAGCACAACTAGGCCACGACCTTGATATTCTTCCCACAGGCTTTGCAAACCCTCATATTGCGGCGTGAAACCACATTGCGAAGCGGTGTTAACGATGAGCACGGTTTTGCCCTTAAACTGCGCCAAATCTAATGTGCCGCCGTCAATCGACGGCAAAGAAAATTGCGCAAGCGTGCCGCTATCAGGCGCCGCATGGGCGATATTGGTCAGGCCAAAAATCAAACTCAAAAGTACAAAATATTGCCGCATCGTGAACCCCATATTTCAGCTCTCGGTGTAGCACGCCAGCTCGGTTTGGTGGAGAAAAACTTAACATCTTGAATTCAAGGCGGCATCACTGGTATCTTCTACGCAACAGGGGCAGATCAGGTGTATTTATTCCAATCCGAAACAGAAACGCATTTTCAATGCCCCGAATGCGGGCAGCGCGGAGCTGTGCTCACCAAAGATTTTGACCAAGCGGTCAAAACCAGCCCCTATGTGCGTATCACCTGCACATCTTGTCAGAGTAAATTTGAACCCAATCATCGGGCCAGCCCCGAAGCTTTTGCCAGCACCATTGCAACGACGATTAATGTGCCCGAATTAGCCGCCGCCTTTGAAGAAGTTGCGACGCCAGCGCCAGATGACTTGCCGATTATTGACGATGAGTTTGGCGCCCTGCCAGCGTGGTTGCGTCCCGATTACAAAGATGATGCGACCGCCAGCGGCCAAACCGAAGCCGCTGCAAACGCCGAAAAAACGCCAGATTCGCAAGCTCTAGAAGCGATTGCTGCTTTCATCAAGGCGGATATGGGTGACCCAGTTGTTAGCCCGCCACCGGCGACAGCGGCACCAAGCCAAAAGCCCAAGGGCAAAGCAGACAATAAGGCGCAGAATAAAACCAAAGCCACAGAAGAAGGCAAAACTGAACCGGCCTCCGCATCAGATTCAGTATCAGATTCAGTCTCGACGCCGGCTCCGGTCATCAAAGATGCGGTGCCGGTTGTGGCCGTTGACCGCGTGTCTTTCGGTCGCCGGTTTTTATCTTTGAGCTGGAAATTATTCTTGCTGGCTGCCTTGGTGGCGGCTGGCTTTATGGCCTATCTGCAAATTGACCGGCCTCGCCAGAAACAAGCTGCGCCAACGGCACCAGCCATCGCACAATCAAACATACGCATTGGCGAAGTGCGCCATGAAATTATCACTGACAATTATGGCAGTGCCGCCAAAGTTTATGTGCAATTCGCTAATACTGGTCTTCGCAAAGGGGCTATTGAAAGTTTTTATATTGCGCTGCTTGATGCGCAAGATCAGACATTGGCCAGTTGGCGGGTCACCGGACGCGGCCACTCGTTGGAACCCAATCAAATGCATGAAGTCAGCAGCACATTATTCAATCCGCCGAAAAATATCGCCCGCGTGTCGATCCGCTATCCGGCCCGTTAAAGCCAGCGGCGCACGCGCTGTTTATAATCACGATATTGCTGACCAAACTCGGCTTCCAAATTGACCTCTTCTTTGACAATCCACAAGCGGTCAACGGCGACCACAAAAAACACCACAAAAACGAAAGCCCAAATATGCGCGGTCAATAAAGCGGTGCCTGATAAAATCACCGCCATGCCAACATAAATCGGGTTGCGCGACATGGTGAATAAGCCGGTTTGCAATAAAATTGACGGCGCGCCATCAGGAATAATTGTCGTTTCCGCCTGACGGAAAGAACGACTAATGGCAAAAATCACCACCAAACCAAGCACCACCAAACCAATGCCAATGGTCTGCCAAACCGGCCCCAAAACTGGTTCTATGGGGACGAATTGGCCGACAATAATCTGCCCTAAAATGCCGATAAGCACCAAAAATGGCGGATAAAGTTTCATCTCAAACTCCCTATGCTGAGACGCTGAACGGCGCCCAAATATCGCTAATTTTGCGGCCATCAAACACTGCCACTTTCGGAAATTGCAAAAATACCGCTTCGCTTTGATGCGGGCGCAAAAAGATAAAATCATCTGGCTCAATGGCCAGCTTGGCCGGACCGGTCATAAAATCCTGATTGGTCGAGCGGCCAAAAATATCATTATAGGCCAGCCCTTTAGGAAATACCGGCGTTGCCATCCAATAACCGCCATGGGTAAAAATACTAGTCTCAGATGGCGGCGTGCCCATTAGGCCGTCGGCAAATTCAGCAGCTGGAAAATGCACCTTGCGGCTGACTTTCAGCACCGGTGCGGCAATGAAACTAGCCGCCTCAAAAACCCGCAATAATCGCGTGTCAAAATCAGTGGGCTTAACAAGCGCAGACCCCGCCGCAAGCTCATTGGCCAAATCAGTGTTTTTATACATGCGTATGGTCGGACTGCCGCCCATATTGCGCGTCATATTGGCGACATGTGCCGCGCCGAAAACAGCCCGTGCTTGGTCAAGCGCCGCGCCATAAAGCGCCCAAGCGCCATTTTTGGCGCGGGCTGGCCAGCCTTGTAAATTGGGCAGTTTGGGCAAATGCGGCTCATAGCCCATAAAGCCAGCCAAATGACATTGCCGATTGGCGGCCAGCGCTTGCAGCAGTTTTTCTAATTCTGGTCCGGGCGTTAATCCGCCGCGATGCAGGCCGACGTCAATTTCCAAATTAAGCTGCAAGTCATGGCCAGTTTTGCGCGCCAGATTGGCATATTGTTGATAACGCGCCGGACTATCAATCAACCATTGAATTTGTTTGACCTGAGCGCGCCGCGATTTCGGCAAATCTTGCAAAAACTGCGCCGCCGCCGCCACCGTAAATGGCTTGCCGTGCAAAATATCAGCCTTTGGTATATGGTCGAGCACTTGCCGCGTCATCACCGCATTAAAACTCATAAACCGATTGGTATGGGCGCGCTTGGCGATATGGCTCAGCAAATTCGGAATTGGCAAGGATTTGGCAACAATCCGATAATTCATATCGGCCGGCAAATCAGCCCGCAGCTTATCAATATTGCGGTTCAATCGTGGCATATCAATGACCAGCACCGGCTCGCCTATGGCTTTTTTATGCAGGGCTTTTTGCAGGCCAATAAAATAATCGCGCGTCAAACGGCTCATGCGGCACCATCAAACAAGCGGCTCAAATAAGGATTCAGCATGCGGCCGCGCGGGTCGAGGCGACGGCGCATATCAGCAAAGGCCTGCCACTGTGGATAGAGGGCAGCAAAATCGCTGCCGCTAAGGCTGTTCAATTTTCCCCAATGCGGCCGCCCGCCATATTTGCGCAAAATCGGTTCCACATGGGTGAACAAAAATTGATACTCATCAGCGTGATAGCAATGCACCGCAACCGACATGCGCCGCGCCCCTTGAAACGGCGACAGCCAATTATCATCAGCCTGTGTCATTCGCGTTTCGAAAGGGAAAAACACATCAGCGCGGTGCCTCTCAATATAATGACGCACTTCTTCCAAGGCCGCCAAACCAACGTCTTCAGGCAAATGATATTCCATCTCATTAAACAATGTATTGCGCGCGCTCGATAGCAATTGCCAGCTTTCGCCAACCACATTTTCTTCCGGCGCGGCGCCAATGGCCCAGCCCAAAAGCCGTTTGCGCAAGGCCGGAAACCACGCCACATAATCGCGTAAGGCTTTTAATTGTGCCACCGCATCATCGCTCTCGTCGGCGGCCCGTGGTGTATCAGCAGCTTGCGTTTCATCATGCGCAATACACATGCTCATGCCGGAAAATGGAATATAGAAAAATTCAAAATTGCGGTGCGTCTCCCAAAGCTTATTGGCCTGCGCCAAAAGTGCGTCATGCGGCATAAACCAGACGCGGCGGTGCAATTTATGGCGCGCCACCAATTGCATTTTTATCTCCGTTAGCACCCCAAGACTGCCAAGGCCAACGCGCGCACCAGCCAACATATCGGCATTTTGTGTGGCGCTGATTTCAATCTCATCGCCATCGCCCGTAACCATGCGCAGGCCAAGAATTTCAGCCGACAGACAGCTCAAATTGCGGCCCGTTCCATGCGTCGCCGTGCTTGTCGCACCGGCCAATGTTTGCACGTCAATATCACCTAAATTTCGAAACGCCAGTCCAGATTGGGCCAAAATTGGCGACACATCATTTAGCCGCGCACCGGCGCCAATCCATGCGGTTTGCGCCTTTGTGTCAATATCGCTGACGGCGGCAAAATGATCGAGTTTGACAATAGCGTAATCGCTCGGCACCAAGGGCATCCAGCTATGGCCCGCCCCGACCGGACGCACAGGCCCGTCAGCCGAGGTGATTAATTGTTTAAGCCCAGCAAGGTCGCGCGGCGCAGTGATCTGCGCTCCCGAAGACGGCAGAGATTTCGACCAATTTTGCCAGCCGGAAGTCGCAGCAGGAGGCGCCACATTTTGCGCCTCTGCGGCACCGGAGAAATACGACGCCAAAGTGGTGCCGCCAATCGCTTGCAATAATTTGCGCCGGTTCATCGCCGCTCTCCTCAATCATCAGCTGATAAATAAAGGCTATAAGCCAAGCGCGAGATTTGCAAATTTTATTGCCCGACGCAGCGATTTTGATTTGCCTGACCCCAAAAACCACCTAAAAACGAGGGGTAATCTTGGAGCGCGTGTGATGAAATGGATAAATCGGATTGCCGTCAGTGTGTTAACCGTCGCCTTGCTGGCGACAAGCGCCAGTCTTGCTTTGCAATTATGGGAAGGCCGCCATTGGGACCGCAGCGCCGCGCTTGATGCAGCCAATGCTTATGATGTTGAGATTATCCGCGACGGTTTTGGCGTGCCGCATATTTACGGCCCGCGCGATGTCGACGTCGCCTTTGGCTTGGCCTATGCACATGCCCAAGATGACTTTAAAACCATGCAGGGTCTCATTCCATTTTATCGCGGCCAATTGGGTCGCTCGTTGGGCATGGACGGGCTGGCCATTGATTTTCTGGTCGGCTGGCTCGATACCCGCGCCCATGTCGCCAACAATCTCGACAAGCAAATTACGCCAGCCCTGCGGGCCCATTTGCAGGCCTATGCCGATGGCGTCAATTATTATGCGGCGCGACATCCAGGCGAGATGAACCCAGCCTTTTTCCCAATGACGGTAGAAGATTTGGCCACTGGTTTTGCCCTGCAACATTTATTATTTTACGGCTTTGAAAGCCATGTTGTTGAGCTGTTCGCGGACAGCCCGCAGCGCGAATTGGCTCATCCGCCAGCCAGCAGCCCGATTAGCCAAAAAATCGGCGCCAATGGCCTGCCGGTTGGCTCCAATGCTTTTGCGGTGAACCAGCGCAAATCGGCCGATGGCGCGACCCGTATTATCATTAACTCGCATCAACCGTTGAGTGGCCCGGTGGCATGGTATGAGGCACATGTCAAAAGCCAAGAAGGCTGGGACATGCATGGCGGCCTATTTCCGGGCAGTCCGTTTATTTCAAAAGGCTTCAATCCAGATATTGGCTGGGGGGTGACGGTTAATAAGCCAGATTTGGTCGATACTTACAAGCTAACCCGCGACCCAGAAAATGATGATCATTACATGCTCGACGGCCAATCGCTGCCGCTCGACAAGCGGACGATTTGGCTGAAGCTGAAAATTATTGGCAATTTATTTGTCCCGATTCCGCGCTCCGCTTTAGCCAGCCAACACGGGCCCGCCATTGAAACCAGCCACGGCATTTATGCTTTGCGGTTTGCCGGTCACAAAGAATTGCGCCAACCAGCGCAATGGCTGGCGATGAATAAGGCACGCTCGCTTGACGAGTTCAAAGCCGCTATGGCCATGCAGGCCATTGTCTCTTTCAACTTTGTTTATGCTGATGCCAAAGGCAATGTGTATTTTCTGCATAATGGCAAAATTCCTGAACGCGCCGACGGTTGGGATTGGCGCAAATATCTGCCCGGCGACCGCAGCGATTTGATTTGGCAAAGCCAAATCGGCTTTGAGGACATGCCGCAAATTACCAATCCGGCCTCTGGCTATCTGCTGAGCGCCAATCAAACCCCATTTAACGTCACCGCGACGGCGGATAATTTGCGCCGCGCTGATTATGCTGAAAGCCTCGGGTTTCAGACCCGCATGACCAATCGGGCCGACCAAGGTCTGGCCATGCTGGCAGCCAAATCGCGGCTGACCGAGGCTGATTTTCTAGCGGTGAAATGGGATAAAACCTATCACCCGACATCGCGGGCGCGGCGTTATGTCAATCAAATCAGTAATTTAGAATTTGATGCCGAGAGCCCTCAAGAGCGCGGTCAGACCCTACTCAATAGCTGGGACGGCACCACAGAGCTCGACAATCGGGCTGCCGCACTGGCCGTGTGCCTTTTATCGGCCGAATGGAAAGCCGAGCAAAAGGGCAAGCCAGCACCGGATATTTTGCCAGTTTACAATGAGTGCCTCGATAATTTGCAAAAACATTTTGACCGCCTCGACCCGCTTTGGTCGCAGGTTAATCGGTTGCGACACGGCGCAGCGGACCTTGCTTTAGGCGGTGGGCCTGATGTGTTGCGCGCGATTTACGGCATTGCAGACCCTGATGGTCGGTTAAAGGCCGTGGCCGGTGATGGTTTGGTGGTTTACAGCCAATGGGATAAAAACGGCAAGCAAAGCGCCGGCATGGTGCATAATTTTGGCGCCGCCTCGACGCGCCCACAGTCGCCGCATTATGCCGACCAAGCGCCGCTTTTTGCGGCTGAAACTTTCCGTCCGGTGGCGTTGACCCGCGATGATGTTTTAGCCGGACCGCACCAGATTGAACGTTTGCCGAAAAGCCGTTAGCCGCCCATGAAATTGCGAATGGCGTAACTGCCAAGCGTTTCGGCAACCAATTGACCATTGTCATCGGTCAAAGTGGCGGCCAATTGGAAGTCAAAGCGGCCGCTTTCTTCGAGCTGCTGATTCATCTCAACCGCCTGCGCCGCATCGAAGAACGCCTCAGCCGTGACATCGGTGAAAGCCGGTGCTTTGAAATCAACTTTGAAGTCGCGCACCACTGGCTGAAATTTTTCCGGCTTGGCGATATGTTGCGAACACACCATGCCGCCAAGCATTTCACCAATGGCGAAAAGCACGCTGGCATGCATCATATTGACATGGTTCTTGGTCTGTTTACTCAGCGGCGCCTTGCATCGGAACACGCCATTTTCATTGCTCAGCAAGCGCAAATCAATATGACGATAAATATCGCAACTATTTTTATAGCCCTCAAGGAGCTGGTCTAAATTACTCATCGGCTATCTCTTAACATAAGGGGCGGTTTATTGGCCGCCAGTTTTTAACCCGCCCGTGTTCAGTTCGGTAAATTTACCACCCGAAGCGGCCAATGTTTTCAACGTCTCAGCGGGTGCAAACCGTGGGTCTTCAGCCGCTAATTTTTCCATGCGAGCGAGAATTTTATCAGCGCCGATTTGGTCGCCATAAAACATTGGCCCGCCTTTATCGGCTGGCCAGCCATAGCCATAGGCCCAAATCACGTCAATGTCAGAGGCCCGCTGGGCTTTATTCTCTTCCATAATTTTCACCGCTTCATTGATCATTGGATAAACGCAAATCTCAATAATCTCATCCGATGACAGACTGCCGGCACCGGCCGCAATGCCGGTCACTTCTTCGATGATTTGCATCGTCACCTCAGATGGCAGGCGCTGCATGTTCTCGTCATAATCATAATAGCCAGCACCGGTTTTTTGACCCCGACGATCCATTTCACACAGCGCATCACGAATAGGGCTGGCGGTTTTCGCGCCTTTTTTCCAGCCAATATCCAGACCGGCAAGGTCAGACATTTGAAACGGCCCCATTTTGAAACCAAATTCATTAAAGGCAGCGTCGACGTCCCATGGCATGACCCCGCGATTGACCATTTCCATGGCCTGAATCTGGCGGCTGGCGAGAATACGATTGCCAACAAAGCCGGGGCACACCCCAACCAGAGCGGCGATTTTGCCAATTTTCTTCGACAGATCCATAGAGGTTGCCACCACATCATCAGCGGTTTCATCAGCCCGGACAATTTCGAGAAGCTTCATCACATTGGCTGGTGAGAAAAAATGCAACCCAATGACATCTTGCGGTCGTTTGGTAACGGCGGCAATTTCATCAATGTTTAAGGCCGATGTATTGGTCGCCAAAATGGCACCCGGTTTGCACACTTTATCAAGATTGGTGAAGATCGTTTTCTTCAAATCCATGTCTTCGAACACCGCCTCGATAATCAAATCGCAACTGGCCAGCGCCGCGAAATCTAATGTGCCGGTGATATTATTCATCCGCACGCCAACTTCTTCTTGCGGAAACCGTCCACGATCGGCACTGCGTTGGTAGTTTTTTTGGATGACCCCAAGCCCGCGCTCCAGCGCCTCAGCTTTGGTCTCTACAAGGGTGACTGGAATGCCAGCTGTGGCAAAATTCATGGCAATGCCGCCACCCATTGTGCCGCCACCAATAATGCCCACCGATTGGATATCGCGCAGCGGTGTGCCAGCGGCCAGCCCTTCGATTTCCCAGGTTTTTTTATTGGCTTCGCTCATATAGTCGGTGACATTTTGCATGGCTCTCTCCCTTATTGTGTTTGCAGGCTCGCATTATCCATGACTAAGCGCGCCGCGACAATAGATTTATCGTTTCGGTATTTTTGCATCAGAAGCTACAGTGGAGCTCTTTGTTTTGTGAGGTCTCATGTCAAACGCATTATCCGAACACCCGCTGCTTACCGCGCCGATTGGTAAGACCATGTTCATTCTGGCGACCCCCAATGCCATTGCTATGGTTTTGTCGATGATGACCTCCGTAACCGAAGCCTATTTTGTTGGCTTGCATGGGGTAATTGCGCTGGCTGGTTTAGCTTTGGTATTTCCGATGTTCATGATGATGGGCATGTTATCGGCTGGCGCCATTGGCGGGGCAATTTCCGGTCTGATGGCGCGCCATGCTGGCAGTAATGACATTGAGGGAGCTGAGGCGATTGCCTTTCATGCGATTCTTGTGGCGCTTGGCATGTCGACATTTTTCGCGATTTTATTTTTGACCCTCGGCGGGCAGATTTTCACCTTCCTTGGCGCCCAAGAAGCGGTGCTTGAACAAGCCCTGTCTTACTCACAAATCTTTTTTACTGGCGTCGTGCTGGTCTGGCTGGCCAATACATTGGGCAGTATTTTGCGCGGTTTGGGAGAAATGAAAGCCACCGCCGCTTGGACCGTTGCTGGCTCGCTGGTGCAAGTGGTCACCGGCATTATTTTCATATCGGGCGCCGGTTTGATGCAGGCGATGGGGATTAAAGGCGCCGCCTATGCAGCGCTTTTAGGTATGAGTGTCAGCACTTTAGGGCAAGCCTATCATTTGATGCGCGCCAACCGGAAAATTCGTCTGCGGTTTACCGGCATTGCCATTGACGTCAAATATTTCAAAGCGATTTTGAGCATTGGCCTAACCGCCTCCATCGGCTCTTTATCGATGATTGGCACCAGTATTGCCGTATCAGCCTTTGCCGCCCGACTGGGGCCAGAAATATTGGCCGGATATGGCATTGGCGCGCGTTTGGAATTCATCATGATTCCGATCATTTTTGGCATTGGCGCCGCCTGTATAAATATGATTGGCGTGCATTATGGCGCCGGTAAAATTGACCGCGCACATCGCATTGGCTGGACCGGCGGCCTGGCCTCGGCCGTGGTAACCGGCGGGGTCGGTCTGTTTTTTGCCCTATTCCCAGCGCTTTTATCGAATGCCTTTACCGACAATCAATTGGCCCGCGATGCGGCACGGCTATATTTGCAAGTGGTGGCGCCATTTTACGCATTCTTCGGCCTTGGCTTATGTTTATATTTCGCCTCGCAAGGCACCGGACGGGTATTTTGGGCCGCCTTTGGCAATGTCGTGCGCTTTTTTATCGTCCTCACAAGCGGTCTGATTTTATACCAATATGACGCCGTCACTACCGAAGGTTTATTCCAACTCATCGCCTTCGGCATGGTGGTTTATGGCATGATTATCGCTGGCTCTGTATGGCTTGGCGCCTGGCGGCGCGGCTTGCCAATAGCGGCGAAAAATGACACAATTTAGGCCGATTAAAGGGGATTAAAATGACACTTAATATTACCAAATCAGGCCAAGCCTGCGGCGCCAGAGTGACCGGCCTCGACCTGTCCAAGCCGCTTGACGAGGCGTTGGTCAAAGAAATCCGCACCGCCTGGTTAGAACATCACGTGCTATGTTTTGCCGACCAAGATTTGAGCGATGATGATTTGGAACGCTTTACCTTAAACTTTGGTAATTTCGGCGATGACCCCTTCATTGCCCCGATTGAGGGCCGTCAGCATGTCATTGCCGTGCAGCGTGCAGCCGAGGAGACGGCGCCGATTTTTGCCGAGAACTGGCATACGGATTGGAGCTTCCAAGCGCGTCCTCCGGCGGGCACTTGTCTTTATGGTATCACCATTCCACCGCAAGGCGGCGACACATTTTTTGCCAATCAACATATGGCGCTTGATGCCATGCCAGATGATTTGCGCGCCAAAATTGAAGGCAAACAGGCCATTCATTCGGCGCAATTGGCCTATGCGCCGGAAGGCTCTTACGGCGATGACGACGCCGCCAGCGACCGCAGTATGGATATTCGACCCTCTGAGGACGCCAAACAGACCATGTTGCACCCGCTGATTAGAGCGCATCCGGAAACCGGCCGTTTGGGGCTGTTTTCGACATTTGGCTATATTATTGGCATTGAAGGCATGGATGCGGAAGAGAGCTGGCCGCTGCTCATTGAATTGCAAGAATGGCAAGGCCGCGAAGAGTTCATCTATCGTCATCAATGGCACAAGGGTGATTTGCTAATGTGGGATAATCGGTCTGTCTTGCACCGCGCCAGTGGCGGCTATGATGGCTATGCGCGTCGTCTGCACCGCACCACGATTGCCGCATGGGATGGCGCGTCAGCTTAAAGAGCTTAGTCTTAGGAGCCAGTATGAGCGTTTATTTAATCGCTGAATTAAGCATTCACGACCGCGATACATATGCCAAATATGAAGCTGAATTCATGGACATTCTCACCGCTTATGCCGGAAAAATAATCAGCGTCGACGAAGCGCCAGAGGTTTTAGAAGGCGCATGGTCGGCTGACCGCTCGGTGGTTTTGCGTTTTGACAGCCAGCAAGCCGCGCTTGGCTGGTATCACAGCGACGCCTATCAAGCCATTGCCAACCACCGCAAAGCGGCATCGACTGGCAACATCCGCATGGTCAATGCGTTTTAATAAATTATAAATGTAAGAGAAAAGTGGCGCACCGGGGAAGATTCGAACTCCCGACCCCCAGATTCGTAGTCTGGTGCTCTATCCAGCTGAGCTACCGGTGCAGACTGCCGAAGCAGAGCCTGTTCTTACTGGCTTGTTTAACAATTTGCAAGCCCGTTGATTGACCCAATATGAACGCTTATTGAAAATGGCTGCGATAGCATGGCACAGCGGCCAAATCCTCCGCCTCCCATATTGCCCGCGCCACACTGCGGGCCACACAATCGGCTGCCAAGGCGCCAATAATGGCCAAAGCTCTGGCCCGTTGGTCAGGTGACGCCGCCAAAGGCTTGCTGCCGGTGGCTAGCACAAAAATAGCATCACCATCAAAGGGCGTATGAATCGGGCGCACGGCCCGCGCCAGACCATCTTGCGCCATAATCGCCACCCGCTGCGCCTCTGCCTTGGTCAAATCAGCGTCAGTGGCGACCACGCCTATACTGGTGTTGGCGCCCGCCATTTGACCGCCCAATTTTGTGCCCGCTAAAGGATGCTGGGCTTGCGCATCGGCCGCCATTGTCGCCAAATGCGGATGACCAAATTCAAGACCGGTCGACGTCTGCATGGCCATTGGTTGCGCCCAAAACCGGCCCTGCGCATCAACCACTGAGCCAACTGGATTGGCAGCAATCAGCGCGCCGACGCTAAATTGACCGGCCAAGACGGCCGAGGCGCTGCCAATACCGCCTTTGAACATGCCAGCCTGCGCGCCATAGCCAGCGCCATGATTGCCAAGCGCGAAATCAGCCTGCCGCGCACCATAGGCTTGCACCCCCAATTGCCGATAGGGCGGGGTCATGCCCCATTGTTTGTCACCGCCATTGGCCAAATCAAATAAAATCGCGGCCGGCACAATTGGCGAGTTAATCGGCGCCCCGGTTTGATAGCCACGCCCCTCTTGGGCCAGTGCGGCGGTCACACCCGACGCTGCGTCAAGTCCATGAACCGAGCCGCCCGATAGAACAATGGCGTCAACCCGCTCGACCAAATTGGCTGGCTGTAGCGCATCGGTTTCGCGCGTGCCCGGCCCTCCACCAGGCACTGCGCAAGCGGCAATGGCAGGGTTTTGAGGCACAATGACGCTGACCCCCGTACGCGCCTCAGCGTCATGCGCTTGCCCAATCTGCAAGCCGTCAATATCGGTAATCAAATTGCGCCGACCGGTTTGCACCAGCGGCAGCGAGGCGTTTTGCGAAGATGTTTTATCTGTCATGGCCAAAAGCTAGCCAGTCACCGCCATGGCGTCAATTCTTTGCTTCAGTAATCAGTGATGACGGTGTTGAACTTCTTGGCAAAACAATCAAAAACTGTGTGCCTGCCGCATTGGAGCGTATTAATTCAATCTCTCCACCCAACCAGCTGATGAGGTCGCGGGCAATTTTTAAACCAAGTCCCGAGCCGCCTTTTTGCAATCTTTGAATGTTCAAATTTCGGTAGCTTTGCTCGCCCTCAATGGCAAAACCGCCGCCAGTGTCTGACACGTAAATCTCATATTGCCCATCAACTTGCGCGACAAAAATTCTCAGCTGTGCGAAGTCGGCCCGCCGCTGCATTTCCTTGGCACTATTATGCAATAGATTATAAATCGCGCGAAACAATAGGATGCGATTGGTCTCAAGCGTAAATCGTTCATCACATTCAAGGATGCACGAGATTTTCATATTGGTCTGACTTTGTGCAAACTCAATCGCTTCCTGCAAGATAGGTTTTAGTAAAACCTCTTGTTTTTCAATCGAACGGGCTTGCTCACTGGCGAATAAAACCGCCCAATTCAGCAAGGACACACATTGTTCAATTGATTTTGTCAAATTGTCACCAATGGCATTTTCTGACGCGCCGCGCATATTTGACAAACGATCAGCATTGAGCTGCAGATTGGCTAAAATATTGCGTATGTCGTGGGCCAGATAGCTGGCATTAATGCCCAAACGCGCCAAACGCGACTATTGCTCAAATTTATCAATCAATTCTTCTTGCATGCCTTGGATGGTTTGACTGCCAGCATCGCTTTGCGATGACTCGCGAACGGCCGACTGCAAACCCAAAATTTTTCTGTCGCCACTGACGCTAGACATGATGTTCTTGACCACCAAACGCGCATAAATGATCAAAAATAAACCGGTTCCCAGGGTCGCAATGGTCGCCAAGGCCAAAAACCAAGTCACTTTGTCAAAAAGAACTAATTTCGCCGCTGGCGGACTGATAAAAACCGCAATCCCCTTCATTGGCCCAAAAGTTGAGTGAGAGATAATGAAAACCTCATCTTTGCCAGAGGACAAAAGTATCAACAGGCGCCGAAACATGCTCACGAAATCTTCTCGCGCCAAATTGAATCTCTCGTCGTCTAATGAGCCAGCATTAATTGAGTGAATAAATTCATGGTCTGGCACAGCCTCGCCGTCAAAATGCACCATAGTGACACGGTGGGTACCCGATTCACTTATCTCTTTATGATAACCAATGGGCATAATGCGGTCGCGAACTTCTGCATCAATTGTTGCATATGAGTTGCGGAAAAATTCAACTTCCTCGCCATCTATCTGGCGAATTTGATCGGGCGCCACTGAATGGGATTCAATAGAGTTATCAAGGGCAACTACACTTGGAATAATGCGGGCTAATTGCTTATGCAAAATAAATGGTAAGGCGCTGGGCGTCAGAATCGCCAGCCAGAAACATGAGCTAAAAATAAGTACCAATCCCGCGCGACGCGGCAAAAAAGGCAATGATGACCAACTATTACGCATTAAAATCAGAAGGTTAGTAAAACGCGGCAAGGCCGCGCTTTTGTCAACAGTGAGAGGAAATAGTTAACAAAAGGTTAACGGCGGAATAATGATAAAAATCCAATAATTTTCCGGGTGCGGGCGCTGAACAAGGTTGGCGTATAATAATCACCCGCCGCCCGTTTACTAGCTTCACCGCGCGTCGGATAGGGCGCAATAACCCCAGCCATGGCGGAAATTTTTAGCCCCTGTGATATTGCCAATGTCCATGGCGCCAGCAAATCACCAGCTTGCGCGCCAACAATAGAAGCGCCGAGAATTTGTCCATTTTTTGTCACCACGACTTTCACCATGCCAGCCATATCGCCCTCAGCGCGGGCCCGATCATTTTCTTCAAATGGCCAACGCAAAACCCGCACGCCACTATATTGCTGCCGCGCGTCTTGCTCGCTTAACCCAACATGGGCCAATTCAGGCCGACTATAAGTGACGCGTGGCAGAGCCCGTAGGTCGACTTTAGCTGGTAGGTGGAACAAAATATTACGAATAACAATGCCAGCATGATAACCAGCCGCATGGGTGAATTGCGGACCGCCAGAGACATCGCCAATAGCAAAAATCTTCTTATTGCTGGTGCGCAGACGATTATCGACACCAATATATGCCAGACCCTGCGGGCTCTCGGTGGTGGCAATATTGGCTGCCTCGAGATTGAGCTTGTCAATATTGGCGCGACGCCCAGTAGCGACTAATAATTGGTCGCCCTGCACTGTCTCATCGCCAATGTTAAGGGTTATTGTCTGACCTTTTTCATCTTTCTCATGCGACACGCGCTGCACGCGCACGCCACATTTAATGTCGACGCCATCGGCCACCAATTGCGCCTCAATGGTTGCCGTCAGCTCGCTATCTTCGCGCCCTAAAATGCGCGGCGCACTCTCAATTAAAGTGACTTGAGAACCAAGGCGCGCGAAAGCTTGCGCCATTTCAACGCCGATTGGGCCGGCGCCCAAAATCATCAAATGGGCTGGTTTTTTATCCAGCTCAAACAGGGTTTCATTGGTCAAATAAGGGGCTGAACTGAGACCACGAATGGGCGGTATATAGGCGCTTGATCCGGTGGCAATGACAAAGCGTTTGGCGCGGATTGTTTGCTCACCGGCCTGTAAGGTTTGGGCGTCAATAAATTGCCCATAGGCTTGCACCACATTGACACCGAGGCGCGAAAAGCGTTCCACACTATCCATCGGTTCAATTGCTTCAATGGTGTTTCGGACATGCCGCATGACGCCCGCGAAATCAACCTTGGGCCGCGTCGCCGACAGGCCAAATGGCTTATTGCCGGCAGGGCTTTGCGCCCGATGGGCCGCCGCTAAAAGAGCTTTCGAGGGCACACAACCATAATTCAGGCAATCACCGCCCATTTTGCCGCCTTCAACAAGCACCGTCTGGGCGCCCATTTGTACGGCTCCGGCCGCTACCGACAATCCGCCAGAGCCAGCCCCGATAACACATATGTCTGTTTTGATAAGTTTATTCATGATTGACCATCCATATCCGCATTTTGGCGACCAGCCGAAAGCCGCCGCCAGACCACTGGCAATAGCGATAAAATTGCTAAACCAGCCAATGGCAAAATGATTTCCGGCCGCGTGACAACTGATAAATTAGGCTGTGCGCCTTCTTGCAACAGTACTGAAATGCCATTGCCAATAGAGGCAAAAACAAAAGTACCCGGAATAATGCCGATAAAAGTGGTGGCGACAAATATGCCAAACCGCACGCCAACCAATGAGGCGCCCAAATTGACGATAAAAAACGGAAACACTGGCAACAGCCGCAGGGCCAATAAATAGGATACGGCATCGCGATTAAAATTTTGTTCGAATTTTTGCAAAGCTGGCCCGGCCCGCGCGCGCAATATATCGCCGACCAAATAGCGCGCCGCCAGAAATAAAACTGAGGCACCAATGGTCGCTGCCGTGACAATCAAAAGTCCACCCTGCCATGTGCCAAACATCAAACCGCCCGCTAAGCTCAGCCAAATAGCCCCGGGCAAAGAAAACGCCACCGCCAAAATATACACCGCCATATAGGCCAAAGCAGCGATAAGCGGCGCCCCAGCAACCGCTTGTTTCAGCGCTGCTTCATTGTCAACCAGACCCTGATAGCTCAAATATTGCGTTACATCGGCAACCCATAAAACCGCAATAATCGCCGCGATAATGGCCAGAAGCACAAGCCTTTGAACGGTCAAAAAACCGGGTTTTGGGGGATTTTCATGAGACTGCATTTTTGTTTCCTCTATATTTCATGGATATAACACAGACCCTATGAAAGCAAATGATAAAGCTTTTGTGAAACTCCGGCTTCTATCATTGACTTTCGCGCCATTTTTGGTTACATCCGCCCATCAACTAGTGACATATGCGCCTGCTAAATAAACAAGCCGCGCATGACAAGGAGTGGGTGACGTGAAAAGAACCTTTCAACCGAGCAATCTCGTGCGCAAACGGCGCCATGGTTTTCGCGCCCGTATGGCAACCAAGGGCGGCCGTTTGGTGTTAGCCCGTCGTCGTGCGCGTGGCCGTAAACGCCTCTCAGCCTAAGACTTCCTATGACCTCCCGAAAGGCGCTCGAACATATTCGCGTGCGGCGGGATTTTTTGGCCGCCGCCAGCGCTGACAAGCAAGTGCGTCGCGGATTTGTTCTACAGGCCAGAAACCGAGGCGATGCGCAACCCGCGCGTATCGGCCTCACAGCTACTAAAAAAATCGGTAATGCGGTTATTCGCAATCGCACCAAGCGGCGCTTGCGGGCGTTGGCGTGCGATTTATTCCCGCGCCACGCCAAGACCGGTTATGACTATGTATTGATTGGACGCGTACACACTAAAGATCGCAAATGGGATGATTTGCAATCTGATCTGACATCGGCCTTACAAGCCATTCATGCCGAAACGGCATAAAGGAGTTTCTCGTGAACGAGCAGAATAATTTTCTGATGGCCGTGGTTTTATGTTTGGCGGTCTTGCTGGGTTGGCAGTTTTTTGTGGTCGAGCCGAAAATGCAGGCCGAACGCGCCCAGATTGCAGCACAAAGCGCCGCCGAAACGCCATCGCAGGCCGGACAACAAGCCGCTTTAGGCCAGCCAAATTTACCCGACGCGCTGCCCGTACCGAACCAAAATGTCACCAACCCTGTGAACGCCACCGCCAGCTCTACTGCTTTTGAGCGCGCGCCTCGGGTGAAAATTCAGACCGGCGAAGTGCAAGGCTCAATTGCCCTGATGGGCGCGCGTTTCGATGATTTGACGCTGACAGAATATCGCCAATCTCTGGCCCCAGACGCCGCCCAGCAAAGGGTTTTGCAGCGCACTGGTCGCAGTCAGGCATGGCAAGCGCGGCATGGCTTTGTCGGCACGCCAGCCAATGGCATTACCCTGCCCAATGAAAACAGCCTTTGGACTTTGACCCAAGGACAGGTCTTAACGCCCGAGACACCGGTTACGCTGTCGCATACAACGCCCGAAGGCGTGGTGCTGCGCCAGCGCATAAGCGTTGATGAGCATTTCATGTTCACCATTGAGCAAAGCCTCGAAAACACAACCGACAAGCCGCTGACGGTTTACCCATTCGGTCAAATTGTTCGCACGGGCCTGCCGGAAACCAGCGGCCTGTTTATTTTGCATGAAGGCGGCATTGGTTTTATCGGCGAAAAAGGCCTGCTCGAAGTCGACTATAGCGATTTGCTAGAAGACGGCATGGTTAAAGAAGACGCTGAAACTGGTTGGCTTGGTATTACCGATAAATATTGGGCGACCGCCATTATTCCGCCGCAAGATCAGACTTTCAAAGCCCGTTTTGTTGGTAAAAATGCCACCGACCCCGCCTTTGCTGAGTTTCGCACTGATTTTCTGATGGCCGGACAAACCCTCGCCAGTGGCGCGACGGCGCAATTCAGCAGCCAATTTTTTGCTGGTGCCAAAGTAGTGGACGTCATTGACGGCTATGCCGATCAAGGCATTGCGCAATTTGACCTGATGGTTGATTGGGGATGGTTTTACTTCCTGACCAAACCAATGTTCAAGGCGCTGCAATTATTTTATGGGCTAATTGGCAATTATGGTCTGGCGATTTTAATGGTCACGATTTTGATCAAACTGGCCTTTTTCCCATTGGCCAGCCGGTCTTATGAGACGATGGCGAAAATGAAAAAATTGCAGCCGCGCATGGTGCAATTGCGCGAGACTTATAAAGACGACAAACAAGCGCAACAACAGGAATTAATGAAGCTCTACCGCGAGGAAAAGCTCAACCCATTGGCCGGCTGCCTGCCGATTCTGCTGCAAATTCCAGTGTTCTTCTCGCTTTATAAAGTGTTGTTTGTGACCATTGATATGCGTCACGCGCCATTTTTCGGCTGGATTCAAGATCTATCGGCGCCCGATCCAACGTCTTTGTTTAACCTATTTGGCCTATTGCCTTATGACGTGCCGAGCTTTTTATTGGTCGGCGTTTGGCCGCTCTTAATGGGCATTACCATGTTCGTGCAAATGCAAATGAACCCGCCGCCGCCCGACCCAATTCAAGCGCGTATGTTCCAAATCCTGCCGATTTTCTTCACCTTTATTCTCGCCAGCTTCCCAGCCGGTTTGGTGATTTATTGGGCGTGGAACAATCTGCTTTCAGTTATGCAACAGGGCTATATCATGCGGCGCAATGGCGTTGATATTGAACTATTTGCCAATCTCGGTTTCAAAAGTAAGTCACCGGCTGACAAAAAAGGCGATTAGCCAATGTCAATGAGCGAGGAAGAAGCCCAACGCAAACGTGGGCGCTGGCTATTTGCCCAAGGCACTGAGTTTCGCCTCGGTGTCGTTGCCTTGGAACAATTGCCCGAGGCCGAGCATATTGAAATCGCCTTTGCCGGCCGTTCCAATGTTGGCAAATCCAGCCTGATTAATGCGCTGACCAATCAAAAAGGTCTGGCGCGCACTTCAAACACGCCGGGGCGCACGCAAGAGCTGAATTTTTTCATGCTGGCGCCCAATCGTGAGCCGGGCGCTGCCTGGTTGGTAGATTTGCCGGGCTATGGTTATGCCCGTGAAAGCAAGTCGAAAATCGCCGCATGGAATGAATTGCTCAACACTTATTTGCGGGGCCGCCCTAATTTGCGGCGCGTGTTTATGCTGGTCGATAGCCGCCATGGTCTCAAAGCCAATGACTTGCTGATGATGGATGACCTCGACAAGGCGGCTGTGTCTTATCAAATCGTTTTGACGAAAGTTGATAAAATTAAAACAACCCAATTGGCGCGTGTTATCGAAGAAACCCAAACCGCATTGCTTAAGCGTCCGGCCGCCCACCCCATCGTCTTGCCCAGCTCAAGCGAAAAAGGCACTGGCATTGATGATGTGCGGGCAGCATTTGCAAGTCTGGTTGAGATCGATCAATTAGGCTATAAAGCTTAATCAATAGGTTAAGAGGGTCGCGTCATGGCGTCGAAAAGCAAAACAAAGACTGGTCAAAAACAAGCCACCAATAGCGCGGATTGGCTTGCCCAAGCGCATGTGCTGACGGAAGCTTTGCCGTTTATGCAGCGCTATGACCGCAAAACCGTGGTCGTCAAATATGGCGGTCATGCCATGGGCGATGCCGCCTTGGCGGAACTTTTCGCTCGCGATGTCGTCTTGCTGAAACAATCTGGCGTCAACCCAATTGTTGTGCACGGCGGCGGGCCGCAGATTGCCTCTATGCTGGAACGGTTGAATATTAAAAGCCAATTTCAAAACGGCTTGCGGGTCACTGATGCGCAAACCATTGAAGTTGTCGAAATGGTTTTGGCTGGCGCCATTAATAAGCAAATTGTCACCGCCCTTAATCAGGCTGGCGGGCGCGCCGTTGGCCTGTCTGGCAAAGACGCCAATTTAATCATCGCCAAAAAAACCCGCGCCCGCAAAGCCGACCCGTCATCAAATATCGATAAGGCGGTGAATTTGGGTTTTGTCGGCACGCCAAAAACCATCAACACAGATGTGCTAGATGTAATGCTGAAATCTGACCTCATTCCAGTGGTCGCCCCGATTGCTACGTCCGAAGACGGCCAGACTCTAAATGTAAACGCTGACACGGCTGCCGGCGCCTTGGCGGCTGCCTTAAATGCCGAACGGCTGCTGATGCTGACCGATGTCACCGGCGTGCTCGATAAAAAAGGCGCCTTGATTGAACGCCTGAGCACCCGCCAAGCGGCAACATTAATCCGCAATGGCACGGCGCAGGGTGGCATGATACCAAAATTGCAAACCGCCATTGATGCGGTGAAAAACGGCGTTACCGCAACGGCGATTTTGGACGGCCGCGTGCCGCACGCCATCTTGCTCGAATTATTTACCGAATTGGGCGCTGGCACGCTGGTGCATTAACATGGCTTTTGGGCGTCATATATCTGCCGCCTTAAGCGCCTTTATTTTAGCGCTAGCAATCTTGTTTGTGTCGGCTCTGAGCAGCCAAATGAGCGCCCATGCCCGTATCAAATTATGCAATGAGACCAGCTATGTGCTGCAAGCCGCCACCGCTTACACATTGGGCGTGGCCAGCAAAACCGAAGGTTGGCAGGTTATATTACCCGGTGATTGTGTAAGCGCACGAGCCGAAATTCCCGCGCAAGCGCAAGCCTTTGTCTTTGCCAAGTCAGACCGTGCCCATGCCGGCGAAGGTTTGGTATTTGACGGGCTTGAGCGGTTTTGCATTGGCGAAAACGGTAAGGATTTTGTCGTCGAAGGGCGCCGCGAATGCCGCAGACGTGGCTATGTCGAAGCCAATTTCGCGCCGGTTACAGGGCGTGGCGCCAATCTCTTGGTCACTTTTACTGAGAAAAATAATTACGGCAAACGCCGCGCCATTATGGCAGGTGTTCAACGTCTTTTGTCTGACCTGCAATATGACATTGGGGTAATTGACGGCTTTGGTGGCCGTCGCACCACTGATGCAGCGGCGGCCTATCGCCTAAGGTTTCAAGTTTCAGGCAAGCCTGAGGGGCAAAAATTAATTGCCCAATTGATTAAAACGGCGCGCCAAAAAGCTGCCGAACGCGGGCTTATTCTATGCAATAAAACCGACAATCTCATCTGGGCTGCCAGCGGCGAATTGGTCGATGAGGGGCTCAACAGTAGTGGCTGGTTGCGCGTCGCGCCCAATCAGTGTGCGCAAGCGATTAACCATGATTTGACCGACCGATTTTATTTCTATTATGCCGAAGCGGTCGATGAGAATGGCCAAGCCATCATCCGTGCGGGTCGGCAAAGAAAATGGAGCGGCGATTTTGACATGTGTGTGAAAAACACACGATTTTCAATCATTGGCACGCAAAACTGCCGCGCACGCGGATATGAAACAGCAAAATTTGTAAAAATTGACACAGGCGCCACCAGCAAATGGCTTGTCAATCTTGAAGAGTAAGGGTAACCCAAGCCATGCAAAATTTTTCCAACATTAATGCTTGGGTGTTCGACCTCGACAATACGCTTTACCCAACCGATTATAATTTATTCCACCAAATTGATGTCCGCATGACTGGCTTTATTCAACGTGTTCTGAACGTCGATAAAGACGAGGCTTTTCGCCTGCAAAAAGATTATCTCGGCGAATATGGCACCACCCTATCGGGGTTGATGAACCGCCATAATATTCCGCCAGACGAATTTCTTGAATTCGTGCATGACATTGACGTCACTGTTTTGTCGCCAGACCCAGATTTGGCCGCCGCCATTGACGCCCTGCCCGGACGCAAATTTATTTTCACCAATGGCACCACTGTCCACGCTGATCGGGTGTCAGAGCGGCTTGGCGTGCGGCATTTATTTACCGATGTGTTTGACATTGTGGCGGCCAATTATATTCCCAAACCCAATGCCGATATTTATCCGACCATGACCGAAAGATTTGGTATTAATGCCAATCAGGCAGTGTTTTTCGAGGATATGGCGCGCAATTTGGCCCCGGCTCATAAAATCGGCATGCAAACCGTGCTGGTGCATCATGAAGATGATGATGGCGACGGCCATGTTGGCATGAATGGTCGCGGGCCGATGGAGGAAATTAATTTTATCGACCATAAGACCACTGATTTGACGGCTTTTCTGCGCTCTATTTTGGCGTCACTCGACGCCGCTCATTGACTTGTGCGCAGTGACTGCTAATTTCCCCCCTAGATTTACAGATAGGAATTTCGATGGATATGAACGCGCTAGAACAGCTTATCAACGCCGCCTTTGAGGATGCCGCAACAATCAATGCCGAGACGCATGGTGATGTGCGCGACGGCGTCAACCAAGCCCTTGCCTTGCTTGATAGCGGCAGTGCACGCGTGGCCGAGAAAAAAGATGGCCAATGGCACGTTAATCAATGGCTGAAAAAAGCTGTGCTCTTGTCTTTCCGGCTGAATGATATGACAATGATTTCAAATGGCCCGGGCGATTCGAGTTGGTGGGATAAAGTGCCGTCGAAATTTGATGGCTGGGATGCAGCAGCATTTCAACAGGCTGGTTTCCGCGCCGTGCCAAATTGCATCGTACGCCGTTCCGCCTATATCGCCCCCGGTGTTGTGCTCATGCCAAGTTTTGTCAACCTCGGCGCCTATGTCGATAGCGGCACCATGGTCGATACATGGGCGACCGTCGGCTCATGCGCGCAAATAGGCAAAAATGTTCATATTTCAGGCGGCGCCGGTATTGGCGGCGTGTTGGAGCCTCTGCAAGCCGGACCAGTGATCATTGAGGATAGTTGCTTTATTGGCGCGCGTTCTGAAGTCGCCGAAGGGGTGATTGTGCGCGAAGGCGCCGTGCTGTCCATGGGCGTATTTATTTCCGGTTCGACCAAAATCGTCGACCGCGCCACCGGCACAATTTACCGCGGTGAAGTGCCAGCCTATTCAGTGGTGGTGCCGGGCACTTTACCGGCTGGCCCAGATCAGCCAGCTTTGGCTTGTGCGGTGATTGTCAAAACTGTCGACGCCCAGACCCGTTCAAAAACCTCCGTCAATGAGCTGTTGAGAGATTAATATGGCCATTGATCCCGTTGCTTTTGCCGCTGATCTAATCCGTTGTCCGTCGGTGACACCGGAAGACGCAGGCGCTTTGGATAGATTGCAAGCCGAGTTGGAAAGCCTCGGCTTTACCTGCACGCGCTTGCCATTTAGCGAAGAAGGCACGGCCAATGTCGACAATCTTTACGCCCGCCTTGGCACGCTGGGACCAAATATTTGTTTCGCCGGCCACACGGATGTGGTGCCCGTGGGGGCCGCAGATGACTGGCAGGTTGACCCATTTGCTGGCGAAATTCGCGAGCAGGCCCTATGGGGGCGCGGCGCCGCCGATATGAAAGGCGCCATTGCCGCTTTTGTTGGTGGCGTATCACAATTTTTGGACGCCCATGGCGCGCCCGATGGCTCCATCAGCCTATTGATCACCGGCGACGAAGAAGGCCCGTCGATCAATGGCACGCGCAAAATGCTCGACTGGCTCCAAGAGCAAGGCGAAATCATTGATGATTGCCTGGTCGGCGAGCCGACCAATCCGGATGTTTTGGGTGATATGATCAAAATTGGCCGCCGTGGCAGCGTCAATGGGGTGATCAGCGTCAATGGCACTCAGGGCCATGTCGCCTACCCACATTTGGCCGATAATCCAGTGCCGCAATTGGTCGCCATGGTCAATCATCTGGCCCAACAATCACTCGACGATGGCAGCGAACATTTCCAGCCGTCAAATTTAGAAATCACCAGTTTTGATGTCGGCAATGCAACGACCAATATTATTCCAGCGCAAGCTCATGCGCGATTTAACATTCGCTATAATGACCATTGGAACGCTGAAACCATCAGCCATTGGGTGCGCGCGCGGCTTGACGAAAGCGCCGGAACAGCTGGCTATCAGCTTGAGCTGTCACACACAGGCGATTGTTTTTTGACGCAGCCCGGGCCATTTGTTGAGCAATTAAGCGCCGCCATCACTGAAGTGACCGGCCGCGAAGCTGTGCTGTCGACCAGCGGCGGCACATCCGATGCACGGTTTATTAAAAACATCACCCGGGTTGTCGAATTCGGCCTTGTCGGCCAAACCATGCACAAGGTTGATGAGCGCGTGCCATTGGACGACATTCGTCAGCTCAATGATATTTACCGTATTTTATTGACCAGCTATTTCGCCTGATTGGGGCTTTCGAGCATTTCAGCCGGATAATCAACGCGCAAAAAAGTCAGCCCATGGGCCGGTGCCACTTGCGCACAAGCTGCGCGATCGCAAGCCGCCAGCGCATTGGCGAGGTCTTGTTTTTGCCATTTGCCGTCACCGACGCGTTTCAAACTGCCAGCCAGTGAGCGCACTTGATTGTGCAGAAAAGACCGCGCCGAGGCCGAAATCACAATATTATCGCCGCGCTGTTCGACGCTCAAACGGTCAAGCGAGCGCACCGGCGAGGACGCCTGACATTGGGTAGAACGAAAAGTGGTAAAGTCATGCCGCCCCAAAAGACATTGAGCGGCGTCATTCATGGCCGCCACATCAAGCGGTTGCGGCACCCACCATGCCTGTTGATGGTCGAGCGCCAAGGGCGCGCGGCGCGAGATAATGCGATATTCATAATGCCGCGCCAGCGCAGAAAATCGTGCGTCGAAATCATCATGGGCGAGAGCAACATCGACGAGGGCGACCGGCAAGGGTTTGAGGTGATAATTCACCCCATCGCGCAATTTATCTGGTCGCGGTGCGCTTTGCAGGTCAATATGCGCCACTTGCCCGCGCGCATGCACGCCCGTATCGGTGCGACCAGCGCCAAAGACGGTCACTTTTTCGGCGCAAAAATTTTCAATCGCCCGCATTAACGCATCTTGCACAGCACCGCCATCGGCTTGGCTTTGCCAACCACAAAATGGCGCGCCATCATATTCAATGGTCAATCGATAGCGCATATTAAGCGCTCTCACCCGAGGTCAAAACTTTGCCAGCCGGTAATAAGCCAGCCCGCATAAACGCAGTTGCTGGCATGGCCGCTTTGCCAGCCCGTTGTACCTCAATCAACTCAAGCGCGCCCTGGCCGCAGTGTATAATCGCGCCCGCAGCGGCCACTTGACCAACTGGGCCTTGCAAATCCAATGGTCGCGCGCGCAGAATTTTTACCCGCGTGCCATCGACGTCAAACCATGCGCCGGGAAACGGCGATAGACCTCGAATTTGCGCGTCTAGAACCGAGGCGGGCTGGCGCCAATCAAGGCGCGCTTCGGCTTTATCAATTTTTTCAGCATAGCAAATGCCTTGTTGCTGTTGTGCCTGCGGCGTCAGCTGACCAGCTTGACGCAAAGCCTCTCGCAAGGCCGCACCGCCCAGAATCGCCAATTTATCGTGCAGGCTGGCAGCCGTATCATCAGCGGCAATGGCGCATGATTGGCTTAACAAGACGGGGCCAGTGTCGAGCCCAGCTTGCATTTGCATAATGGCAACGCCGGTCTCCTTATCGCCTGCCATAATGGCCCGCTGAATGGGCGCCGCACCGCGCCAGCGCGGCAATAACGAAGCATGGATATTCCAGCAGCCCAATGTCGGCACGTCGAGCCAGCTTTGCGGCAAAATCATCCCATAAGCGACGACAATTGCTAAATCCGGCGCCATATCTGCAAAGGCCGCCAGCTCTGCTGAATTTTTCAAACTATTGGGAGTCTTCACCGGCACATGCGCTGCTTCCGCAAGGCTGTGAATCGGCGAGGGCGTGAGCTTCATGCCACGGCCAGATTTTGCCGGTGGCCGTGTATAAGCGGCAATGATTTCATGCCCTTCATCGACAATGGCTTGAAAAGCCGGGGCCGCGAAATCGGGGGTCCCCATGAATATAATACGCATCGCCATAGGCAGCTCAGGCGACGTCCGCGTCGCGCTCAGCTTTGCGGATTTTTTTGAGAATCATCTGTCGTTTCAGCCGCGATAAGCGGTCGAGGAAAACAATACCATTCAAATGGTCTAGCTCATGTTGAATACAGGTCGCCAGCAGCCCGTCGCAATCAATCTCTTGCTCAACACCATGATAGTCGAGAAATTTCACCCGACATTGGGCCGGACGCTCAACGTCATCATAAAACCCCGGCACTGACAGGCAGCCTTCCTGATAATTATTGGTTTCCTCCGACGCCCATGTGATTTCCGGATTGACGAAATAGCGCACGCCTTCATCTTCGAGGCCGGATAGGTCATAACGCTCAGCTTTATCGTCCTGCGCCTCGCTATCGGGGGAAATATCCATCACCACAATACGCTGGCTAACGCCAACTTGAATCGCCGCTAGCCCAATACCATTGGCGTCATACATGGTTTCCACCATATCATCCATCAAGGCGCGCGTTTCATCGGTCACCGCCTCAACAGGTGCTGAGATGGTTTTCAAAAGCGGGTTGGGCACTTCAATAATTGGTCGTACACTCATGTCTCTGAAATAAGCCTTAGATCCCAGAGCGTCAAGGGTTGGCGGCGAACAAGAACACCGAATCGGGTAAGTTGAAAAAATGGATATGTTGACATTAATTGCTGTTTTACTGGCTTTGGTCGTCGGCGCAGGGCTGGCCTATATGCTTGCCCGCAAAGCCGCGCCCGATGCCAGCAAAGCGGCGCAAATCGATGCTGAGCGTCAAACCATGCTGCACACGCTGGACATGATGCGCCAACAGCAAAGCGAATTAACCGGTCGATTGGCCAATTTGGCTGAAGCGCAAGAAACCGCGCGCGGTGAATTGAGCCGGACGATGACCGAGCAATTGGGCAATGTGTTCAAAACCGTAAATGAAAACCTTAAGGAAAGCCGCGAGAAAACCACCCGTTCGCTTGGTGACTTGGGGGAACGTTTGCAAATTATCGACAAGGCGCAGCAAGAAATCACCGCCCTGTCGGGGCAAGTCGTTGAACTGCAACATATTCTCGACAATAAGCAAGCGCGCGGGGCGTTTGGCGAGGCGCAATTGGCCGATATTGTCCGCGATGGCCTGCCCGATAGTGCCTATAGTTTTCAGCACACTTTATCGAATAATAAGCGCGCCGACTGCCTTATCCGCTTGCCCAATCCCCCCGGTCCGGTGGTCGTCGATAGTAAATTTCCGCTGGAGGCGTTTCAAAAATTCCGCAGCGCCGACAGCGATGCTGACAAGCGCGCCGCTCTGGCGCAAATGAAAACCGACACACTAAAACATGCGACGGATATTGCTGAAAAATACATTGTCTCCGGCGAAACTGCCGATGCGGCTTTAATGTTTCTACCCTCGGAAAGTATTTTTTCTGAATTGCATTTGAGCCTGCCCGACGTGGTTGATAAATGTCGCAGCTTGCGCGTCTATCCGGTGTCGCCCAACACCATGTCGCTGACCCTAAACACCGTGCGCGCCATTATGCGCGATGTCAAAATGCGCGAACAGGCCGGTTTGATTCAAAAAGAAGTCGGCAATTTGCTTGAAGATGTATCGCGCCTGAACGATCGGGTTGGCAAATTGCGGTCGCATTTTGAACAGGCCGATAAGGATATTGAGCAGATTGAGGTCTCGACCCGCAAAATCATCAGCCGTGGCGATAAAATCACCAGCCTTGAAGTAGAAGAAAAAGCCACGCCTGATTTATTGGATTAGCCTAGCGTCGCGATTTCATGGCGGCAATCAGCGTGCCATCGTCGAGATAATCCAGCTCACCACCGACCGGCACGCCATGCGCCAGACGCGTCACTTTTAACGGCGTGTCGTCCAGCATATCCATAATATAATGCGCCGTCGTTTGCCCCTCGACTGTGGCATTGGTGGCGATGATAATTTCGCTGACCTCTGGCTTGGCGCAGCGACTTCGCAGCGCCGACATATTCAGTTCTTCCGGCCCGACGCCATCGAGCGCCGATAGACAGCCACCCAGCACGTGATAGCGCCCCTTCATGGCCTGCGCGCGTTCCAGCGCCCATAAATCACCGACATCCTCGACCACGCAAATCACCGACTCGTCGCGACGTGGGTCCATGCAAATTGTGCATGGGTCGCGCGTATCAATCGTTCCACACGAGCTGCAGGTTTTAATATTATCGCGCGCCGCTTGCAGTGCATCGGAAAGCGGATCGAGCAGGCTTTCGCGCCGCCGCATTAATTGCAGAACGGCGCGCCGTGCTGAACGTGGCCCCAAGCCCGGCAGACGCGCGAGATATTTGACTAAATCTTCAATTTCCTGACCAGCCATCGCCCCTATGCGTCCTCATCCGGATACTCATCGGCGTCTACTGGCATCATGCCATCATCAACGGCAGGCAGCGCATCAGCTGAAAAATCATTGACCGACACAATTTGCGCATCGGGAAAAATCGACAAAACCGATTTCACCTGTGGGTCTTCTAATGCCGCCGCATGGCGTTGTTCAGCCTCTGATTGGCGCACGCTGGCAACCGTCACCGCACCGCGCTCGCTGGATAATGAGATCACCCAATTCTGTCCCGTCCATTGGCGCAATTTACGGGTCAAATCTTGCGCGATATTAGCCTGCCCCTCAGCCAGACGCAGTTCCACGCGCCCAGCGCGCTCGCCATGGGCCGGCTCAAATCGCACCAAATGCACGCCATTCTCCAGCGCGTGTTTGAGGCCAATGTCGCGCTGCTGTTCGACCAAGGCAATCAGGGCCGCAAAATTTTGTAAAACTGGCGGCTGAAACTCTGTTTGTGGCTGGGTTAAGCGGGCGGTTTCGCCATTGGCTGCGCCACTATTGCCGCCATTGCCAACTGAAGCCGACGAACTAGCTTGTGTCGGCGATGCGGAAGCGTGAGGCGCAGACGCCGCTGGAGCCGCTGATGCAGCCGGTGCTGCAGGCGCGGCGTCGGCGGGTGCGCTTTCCCATTGTTTCAATAATTCTTCTGGCGTCGGCGCATCGGCCAAATGGGCCATGCGAATAATCACCATTTCAGCCGCCGCACGACCATTCATGGCACGCAGGGTTTCGTCATGGCCCTGCAGCAAGACCTGCCACGCACGCGACAAAACGCGGGTCGACAAGGCTTCCGCGGCTTGCTGGCCACGCAGGCGCAACGGGGCTGAAAATGTAACATCATCGCCTGCCCCTTCAACGAATTTAAGCCGCGTTAGCCAATGGGTTAACTCAGCCAAATCGGCCAAAATAATCGCCGGGTCGGCGCCCATATTATATTGCGCTTCAAATTCAGCCAGCGCCTCAGAAACGCGGCCGCTCATCATCATATCAAATAGGTCAAACACCCGCCCACGATCGGCCAGCCCCAAGAGACCGCGCATGGTATCAGCCGTCAGAGTGGCGCCATCGCCTTGCGCCGGATCCACATGCGCCAAAGCCCGATCAAGCAAAGACAGCGCGTCGCGGGCCGAGCCATCGGCGGCACGGGCAATCAGCGCCAGCGCTTCATCGGGCACTGCTTCATTTTCAGCGGCGCAAACCTTATGCAGTAATTTTTGCGTGTCATCGGCTCCCAAGCGGCGCAAATCAAAACGCTGGCAACGCGATAAGACGGTTACCGGCACTTGCCGAATTTCAGTCGTCGCAAAGATGAATTTGACGTGTTCGGGTGGTTCTTCCAAAGTTTTCAGCAAGCCATTAAAGGCCGCCTTTGAAAGCATGTGCACCTCATCAATAATATAGACCTTATAGCGCGCCGAAGCTGGCATATAGCGCACGCTCTCAATAATTTCACGAATGTCGTTAATGCCAGTGCGCGAGGCTGCATCCATTTCCATCACATCAACATGATTGCCCTGCATAATGGCATCGCAATGAACGCCAATTTCGCCAAGCTCTATGGACGGGCCATCAACACCATCAGCGGCATAATTCAGGGCCCGCGCCAGAATCCGCGCGGTTGTGGTTTTACCCACACCGCGCACGCCGGTCAGCATAAAAGCGTGGGCAATGCGGCCACTTTCAAACGCATTGGTCAGCGTTTGCACCATCGCTTCTTGGCCAATTAAATCGTCAAAATTTTGTGGGCGATATTTGCGCGCTAAAACTTGATAGCTTTTTTGAACCGCAATCTGATTGTCGGAATCCGCGTCAGCCAACATGTCAAAACCCGGCGCATCCTCGGTTATCACTGGCCCTTGGTCAGCGCCGCTTAAGTCGTCCTCAGAATCCATTATTGCTGACCGTTTCCTCTTACAAGACGCGCTAAGCGCAAAGGTGGGAGACTGGACAGGCAACCCGCACCGATCTCGTTAGGGCTGCTTCCTTCCGGACCTGACCCGGTTGGCGAGGAATACGTCTGCCGCCAATCTCCCAGAGCAATATAGCAGACAGCGACGCTGACAAAACCCCCTTATCGCACTTGCTCCCAATTGATTCAGAACAAATCCGCAAGCCCCTTGCCGGTTTGGCTTCTGCGTGGCAGATTTAGGTCGATTTCGACCGCAATAGCGTAACCCCCCAAGGAGAGCACAATGGCCTTGCCTGAAAATCCGATTATGTTTGCCAATAACCCGCTAGATCGCGCCGGGCATTTGCGCAGCAAAAACGACTGGCTGGCTGGTCAATTCGCCAGTGATTCGGCACTGCTTGTGCCGTTTTGGCGGCTGGCGCCTCTGGTGCTGCCAGAAATTGAAGCCGGTCAAGGCCGCGATGTCGGCTGGTTGCCGCGCGCCGCTTTTGGCGAAGTCCTGCGGCCAGATAGTTTAGTGGTGTTCCTTGGCCTCAACCGGCGCGGCAAGCCGCTTTTCGCGGTCGACATTAGCGAGATGAGCAATCCTGAGGATATGGGGCCGTTCAAAGGCATGGGACTGTTTGAAGATTTGCGCGCGCTGGCCGCTGTCGGTGATATGCCACGCACTGAATTGGCGATTTTGGCGCAGGCCAAAGGCATGCTCGATTGGAATATGCGTCACCGCTTTTGCGCCCAATGCGGCCAGCCCAGCCAAATCGCTGAGGGTGGCTATAAGCGTAGCTGTGGCAGTTGCCAAACCGAACATTTCCCGCGCACCGATCCGGTGGTCATCATGCTGGCCACGCATGGCGACAATTGCCTTGTCGGGCGGCAAAAAGGCTGGCCTGAAAATATGTTTTCCGCCCTCGCTGGCTTTATGGAGCCGGGCGAGACGATTGAAGAAGCCGTAGCCCGCGAATTAATGGAAGAGGCCGGTATTGAGATTAACAGTGTGCGCTATTTGGGCACCCAGCCATGGCCTTTCCCCGGCTCGCTAATGATTGGCTGCATGGCCGAGGCTGCGCATATGGATATTCATTTGGGCGATGACGAATTGGAAGACGCCAAATGGGTGACACGGGCCGAAGCGCAAAGCTCGATGGCTGGCAATGGGCCGCTCGGCGTGCCGCCGGAAATGGCGATTGCCCATCAACTGATGAAAGCTTTTGCCGAAGGTTAGACGCTAAAACTAAGCCGGTAATTATCCATCTTTCAAAGCGGCACGCTCTGGTGCGGCTTTATAGACGCCTAAAATATCCATTTCGGAGCAATAGAAATTTAGCTCTTCCAAGGCCAAGCGCACCGGTTCACTTTCCGGATGCCCCTCGACATCGGCGTAGAATTGCGTCGCCAAAAAGCCATTTGGTTGATAGCTCTCGAGCTTGGTCATATTGACATTATTGGTGGCAAAGCCGCCCAGCGCCTTATAAAGCGCGGCGGGCGTATTGCGGACACGGAAAATGAAACTGGTAATCACATCACCAGCGTCGGGTTCGGCATCATCGGGACTGGCCGACATCACCAAAAACCGCGTGGTATTGGTGTTGCTGTCTTCAATGTTTTTGCGCAGCACATCTAGGCCATAAATTTCTGCCGCCAATTGGCTGGCAATGGCGCCATGGGTGTTGGTTTTCAGCGCTGCTAAATCGCGCGCCGCACCGGCCGTATCAGCTGCCACGACCGGTTTTAGCGATAATTCGCGAATCACATTCCGGCATTGACCTAAGGCCATTTCATGGCTGTGCACATGGGTTAAGTCAGCTTCTTTCGTGCCCGGCATGGCCAGCAAACAATGGTTAATTCGCATGAAATATTCGCCAATAATATACAGGCCGCCGCCCGGCAAAAGCCGGTGAATATCGGCCACACGACCGGCCACTGTGTTTTCAATCGGCATCATCGCCAGCGCTACATCGCCAGCGCGCAGGGCCGCGAAAGCGTCGTCGAAAGTGGCGCAGGGCAAAACCTCCATATCCGGATAGAGCCGCTGACACGCGATATGCGAGTTGGCCCCGGCCTCACCTTGAAATGCTATTTTCGCCATAATCGATTCCTAACCTTGACTATATTCTATGTTTTAGCGCTTAGCAGCCTGTCGGCAAGTGCTAGATCATCGGGCGCATCCACGCCAACTGGCACCGTGTCAACACAGGCCGCAGCGATGCTCATACCGGCTTCTAAGCCGCGCAATTGTTCTAAGCGCTCGCGCTGTTCCAGCGGCGATGGCGGCAATGACACAAATTTTTCCAAGGCCGCGCGCTGATAGGCGTAAATGCCAATATGGTGATAGAGCGGGCCCTCGCCGGTCGGCGCAGTGGCACGGGTAAAATACAGGGCGCGACCGGTTTTTGCCCGCGGCGCCATCGACAAAATAGCTTTCACAACATTCGGATTGTCGCGTTCTTCCGGCGTGGTGATTTCAGCTACCAAAGTCGACATATCATGGCCGGGCAAAATATCGACCACGGTTTTGACAATTTGCGGGTCTAGTGTCGGCAAATCGCCCTGCAGGTTGATAATTGCATCATGTTTGCCATCACCATCAACCCGCATCAGGGCCTGAAAAATTCGGTCTGAACCAGATGGCAAGTCAGGGTCGGTCAAAATCGCTTCGCCGCCCGCCGCCTGCACCGCATCGGCAATTTCTTGCTCGGCTGCCGCCACCACCACGCGGCCGCAATCGGCCTCCATGGCACGCTGCCAAACTTGCACAATCATCGGCAGGCCAGCAATCATCGCCAATGGCTTATTGGGCAAACGGGTTGACGCCATACGCGCTGGAATCAAAATTATAGGGTTTTTCGCAGCCGACATTTTATCTCCAAATCACCAAACGCATGAATCTCTCAACACTTGCGACTCAGCGCCTCTTTTCCTAATCTGTGCGACGCTACGCCGCAAGCCTAAAGCGTGCTAAAAGCGTAAGGTGCAGTTAGTTTATAAACAACCCGCACAACACGAAATTGGGGTAAAAAATGGATTCTTTCGAGCTAAATAAAATTGCAGGTGCTGTCTTATTCACACTGCTGGTTTATCTTGGTGTTCAAAACCTGGGCGACATTCTGTTCCAGACAGAACCTGCCGACCCACAGGCCTATGTTGTTGAGGGCGTTATTGAAGAAGGCGCTGTTGCGCCGGTCGCAGAAGCCGAAGAAATTGTGCCAATCGCTGAATTGCTGCAAACCGCATCCATCGAAAAAGGCATGAAAACTGCCAAAAAATGCGTTTCTTGCCACAGTTTCGAAGCTGGTGGCGCCAATAAAATTGGTCCAGCACTTTGGGGCGTGGTTGACCGCTCTGTTGGTGCCGTCGCTGGTTTCACCTATTCAGAAGCACTGGGTTCGCATGGCGGCAATTGGGATTATGAAGCGCTTGACGGCTTTTTGGAAAACCCGAAAAAATATGCCGAAGGCACAAATATGGCTTTTGCCGGTCTTCGTAAAGCCAGCGATCGCGCCAATATCATCGCCTATCTCGACAGTTTAAAATAGGTCTTTTGGTTTATTAACCGGCTTATCAGGCGCCAGCCCCCTTGTGCGCAGGCGAGGCTTTTGCTTGAGTAATAGTCTGGTTTTTGATCACGACTTTGGAGATTTTATGCGTCTGCTCGCCACTGTTTTTTCATCTGTTTTAACCCTCAGCTTGATGATCTCGGTAGCCCCTGCTGAGACCATGCGCCATGGGCTATCGCTGTTTGGCGCACCGGCCCTTAAAAAAGGCTTTGCCCATTTTCCCTATGCCAAGCCCGATGCGCCGAAAGGCGGCGAAGTGCGTATTGCCGCCATTGGCAGTTTCGACAATCTCAACCTATTTACCATCAAAGGAAATACAGCCGATGGCTTGGGCATGATTCACGCCACGCTTTTGCACTCAAGCATGAATGAGCCGAGCGCCAGCTATGGATTAATCGCCGAAAGCGTCTCGCATGCCGATGACTATAGCTGGGCACGGTTTATTTTGCGTCCCGAAGCACGGTTTAGCGATGGCACGCCGATTACCGCCGAGGACGTGGCCTTTTCCCTGCAAGCCTTGACCGAAGCGCACCCATTTTACCGCGCTTATTATGGCAATGTTGTTGGCACACAAATTAACGGGCCGCATGATATTCAGTTTCGCTTTGACCAAACGGGTAATCGCGAATTGCCGCTTATTCTTGGACAATTGCCAATCCTATCCAAAGCCTATTGGCGTGCCGAAGGGCGCTCTTTAGGCGATACCACGCTGGATATTCCACCGAGCTCTGGGCCATATTATATTGGCGCACGCGAGCCCGGGCGCTCAATCAGCTATCAGCGTGTGGCTGATTATTGGGCCGAGGATTTGAATGTCTCGGTCGGGCATTATAATTTTGATACGATTAAATATATTTATTTCGGCGATGACACAGTGGCGTTTGAGGCTTTGAAAGCAGGCGAGGTGCATTATCGTCGCGAGTTTTCCTCGCGCATTTGGGCAACCGGCTATGACACGCCGGCTGTTAGCGCTGGCCTGTTAAAACGCGAAACGGTCGTCGTCAATAAAAGCGCCGGCATGCAGGCGTTTATTTTCAACACACGACGGGCGCCGTTTGACGACATTAACGTCCGCGCCGCCTTGAACTGGGCCTATGATTTTGAATGGACCAATAAAAATCTATTTTATGGCCAATATGCCCGCAATGGCAGTTTCTTTCAGGGCTCAGAATTGGCCGCCAGCGGCTTGCCGTCAGAAGCGGAGCTGAAATTATTGCAGCCATTGCGCGATTTAGTGCCCGAAGCGGTATTTGGCGAACCAGTCGCCAATCCGGTGAGCGATGGCAGTGGCAATATTCGCCCGCAATTGCGCAAGGCACGGGCTTTGCTTGAAAATTCCGGCTGGCGTATTGAAAATGGCCAATTGAGCAAAAATGGCGAAGCGCTCGAGATTGAGTTTATTCTCGTGCAACCGGCCTTTGAACGTATTGTGGCGCCCTATATTCAAAATTTGAAACGCCTCGGCATTGCCGCTCGCATGCGCGTCATCGACCCGACACAATATCAAAACCGGGTGACCAATTACGACTTTGACGCCATTGTCTATAGCTTCGCGCAATCCGAATCGCCAGGCAATGAACAGCGCGATTATTGGTCCAGCGCCGCCGCCGATCGTCCCGGCGGGCGCAATGTCATTGGCATAAAAGATGAAGCCGTCGATCGTCTGGTCGAAAATCTGATATTCGCCAAAAGCCGCGAAGAGCTTATCGCGGCTTGCCGTGCCCTAGACCGGGTGCTGCTGGCCAATCATTATGTGGTGCCGCAATGGTATTCCCCGCATGAGCGTCTCGCTTATTGGCAGGGGCTGGCGCATGAAACGCCAAAGCCGCTAAACAATCTTAGTTTTCCGCATTTATGGTGGCGCGATGGGCCGCATCCGAGCGGCAGCAGTAATTAAGCGAACCCTTGCTCGACGTGCTACAATCGTCATACTAAAATCCCGTGCGACGGGCTTAACGGAGTTGAATTGGCTATGGCCGCTTATATTTTGCGCCGTCTGTTACTGATGATCCCGACGATTTTCGGTATTATGGCGATTAGTTTTGCGATTGTTCAATTTGCCCCTGGCGGGCCTGTCGAACGCATTATCGCCCAATTACAGGGCCATGATGTCGGCGCCACGGCACGGTTTTCTTCCGTCAATGACGCCATGTCGCAAACCGGCAGCGCCGCCGCCAATAGTAAATATCGCGGCGCACAAGGGCTTGACCCTGAATTTATCGCTGAGCTCGAACGTCAATTTGGTTTCGATAAGCCGGTGCATGAACGGTTTTTCAAAATGATTTACGATTATGCGCGGTTTGATTTTGGCGAGAGCTATTATCGCGATGTCGCGGTGATCGATTTGATTAAAGAAAAACTACCGGTGTCGATTACCCTCGGCTTGTGGACCACCTTGCTGACTTATTTAATCTCGATTCCTCTGGGCATTGCCAAAGCGCGGCGCGATGGCACAGCTTTTGACATATGGACCTCGGGGGTGATTATCATTGGCTATGCCATTCCCGGCTTTTTATTCGCTGTTGCGCTGATTGTGTTTTTTGCCGGCGGCAGTTATTTCGACTGGTTCCCCTTACGTGGTCTGACCTCTGAAAACTGGCAGGAATTAGGGTTTTTTGCTCGTATTGGCGATTATTTATGGCATATATTTTTGCCGGTTCTGGCGCTCAGTATTGGCGGTTTTTCAACCACTAGCCTGTTGACCAAAAATGCCTTTCTGGACGAAATCCGAAAGCAATATGTCACCACGGCGCGGGCCAAGGGGCTGACTGAGGGCCGGGTGCTTTACGGCCATGTTTTCCGCAATGCCATGCTGATTGTCATCGCCGGTTTTCCCGGCGCCTTTATTGGCGCTTTTTTCACCGGCTCGCTGTTAATCGAAACCATTTTCTCGCTCGATGGGCTGGGCCTGTTGTCCTATGAAAGCATTATCAATCGCGATTATCCGGTGGTCTTCGCCTCGCTCTATATTTTCGGGCTCATCGGCCTTGTGGTGACGTTGATTTCTGACCTCACCTATATGTGGATTGACCCGCGCATTGATTTCAACGCCCGCGAGGCCGGCTGATGAAACGTCTGTCGCTATCGCCGATTAATCAGCGCCGCTGGCGTAATTTCAAAGCCAATCGGCGCGGCTATATCTCGCTATGGCTGTTTGCTTTTTTATTCATCGCCACCAGCTTTGCCGAATTTATCGCCAATGATAAGCCTTTGCTGATTATCCATCAGGGCAGTCTTTACACGCCGGTTTTCAAAGCCTATCCAGAAACCGATTTTGGCGGCGATTTCGCGACCGAGGCCGATTATCGTGACGCCTTTGTTGTCGATTTGATCGAAAGAAAAGGCGGGCAGATTTTTTGGCCACCGCTACGCTATAGTTATAATACGATCAATCTCAATCTCACCGTGCCAGCACCAGCGCCACCCAGTGCTGAAAACTGGCTTGGCACAGATGACCAAGGCCGCGATGTTGTGGCGCGGTTGATTTACGGCTTTCGCATTTCGGTTTTCTTCGGCCTCGCCTTGACCATTGCCTCATCGCTGATTGGTATTCTGGCTGGTGCGGTACAGGGCTATTTTGGTGGCTGGGTTGATTTGGCCATGCAGCGGTTTATTGAGATTTGGACGTCCGTGCCATCGCTTTATCTGCTGATTATCATGGCCGCGATTATTGAGCCCGGGTTCTGGATTTTGCTTGGCATTCTGCTGCTGTTTTCTTGGGTCTCCTTGGTCGGCGTGGTGCGCGCTGAATTTTTACGGGCCCGCAATTTGGAATATGTCGAAGCGGCCCGCGCCTTGGGTATTGGAGATGCCACGATTATGTGGCGCCATGTCTTGCCCAATGCCATGGTCGCGACCCTAACCTTCATGCCATTCATTTTGAACGCCTCTATTACCACATTGACATCATTAGACTTTTTGGGCTTTGGCATGCCGCCGGGGTCGCCTTCTTTGGGCGAGTTGCTGGCTCAGGGCAAAGCTAATTTGCAAGCCCCATGGCTGGGCCTATCCGGGTTTTTCACCATTGCCGTCATGCTGTCGCTGTTGATTTTCATCGGCGAGGCGGTGCGCGATGCCTTTGATCCCAGAAAGACATTGTCATGAGCCAGACAGCACCGCTATTACGCGTCGAAAACCTGCACGTCGGCTTCACCAATGACGGCCAGCGCAGCGACGCGGTCAAACATATTAGCTTCGATATTGAGCGCGGCGAAACCGTCGGCTTGGTCGGCGAAAGCGGCTCTGGCAAGTCAGTCTCTGCCCTTTCGATTTTGAAACTCCTGCCCTATCCGGCGGCGTTTCATAATGCGGGACGGATTATTTTTGACGGTGAAGACTTAACCGCCGCCTCGCAAAACCGCCTGCAAGAAATTCGCGGTAATGATATTGCGATGATTTTCCAAGAACCCATGTCATCTTTGAACCCGCTGCATAATATTGAAAAACAAATTTGTGAAATTATTCAATTGCACCGTGGCGGCACCCGGGCACAGGCCCGCACGGAGACCATTGAGCTGCTCAAACGGGTTGGTATTGATAATGCCGAACAGCGCCTCACCGCCCTACCGCATGAATTATCCGGCGGTCAACGCCAACGGGTAATGATTGCCATGGCGCTGGCCAATCGGCCGAAGTTATTGATTGCCGATGAGCCGACCACTGCTCTTGATGTGACCATTCAAAAACAGATTCTGGATTTGCTGCTCGACCTGCAAGCCGAAACCGGCATGGCGATTTTGCTAATTACCCATGATTTGGGGGTGGTGCGCAAAATGGCCAAGCGACTTTGCGTCATGCAATCGGGCGAAATCGTTGAAGCTGGTGCGCAGGCTGACGTCTTCGCCGCGCCGCAACACCCTTACACACAACGTTTGCTGGAAGCCGAGCCGACCGGCCTGTTAGAGACCCCGCCAATGGGCGAAAATTTGGTGACGGCCGACCATATGAAAGTCTGGTTTCCAATGCAGCGCGGCCTGTTGCGGCGGGTATATGACCATGTGAAAGCAGTTGATGATATTTCTTTCACCATTCCCCAAGGGCAAACTCTTGGCGTCGTCGGCGAGAGTGGCTCTGGCAAAACCACATTGGGCCGCGCCATATTGGGGCTGCAAAAAGCCACTGGTACAGCGCTGATCAATGGCACGCAAGTTCTCAACACCAGCAAGGCAGAGCGACGCGCCCTCAGGCGACAAATGCAAATCGTCTTTCAAGACCCGTATGGCGCTCTCAGCCCGCGCCTATCGGTTGGCGAGATTATTGCCGAGGGCCTGCGCCTGCACGAGCCCCAATTGAGTGCTGCCGAGCGGTTGCAAAGGGTCAGGGATATTTTGCGGGAAGTGGAGCTCAATCCCGACACAGCCAATCGCTATCCGCATGAATTTTCTGGCGGCCAACGCCAGCGCATTGCCATTGCCCGGGCGCTGATTTTGCAACCACGGTTTATTGTTCTCGATGAGCCCACCAGCGCCCTTGACCGCTCGGTTCAGGCGCAAATTATTGATATGTTGCGGCGCCTGCAGGTTGAAAAGGGCCTGACCTATTTATTCATCAGCCATGATTTGAGAGTGGTGCGGGCATTGGCCCATCAGGTGATGGTGATGCAATATGGCAAATGCGTCGAATATGGGCCGACGGCTGAGATTTTCGACGCGCCGCAAAACCCCTATACGCGTCAGTTAATCGAAGCGGCGCTGGATACCGGCGGCACCAATAATTAAGAAAGACGCTTAATGGCGCGCACCGGCCCAGCAATTTTTTCAATGCGGGCACAGGCGGTGGCAAAATCTTCCTCAAACACTGTCATGGTTGTGGCATTGGCGTGCAATAGGCTTGTGTCATTGCTCATCAGGCCGACATGGCCTTTCCAAAACACCAAATCACCGGCTTCCGCCGTATCGACCAAACGCCCCAAAACTTGTTCTTGCATATCGCTATCACGTGGGCAGGCCAAACCACATTGCATTAGGGCGATTTGCACCAAGCCCGAGCAATCCAGACCGGTGCTTTCACGCCCGCCCCAAAAATACGGCAGGCCAATAAACTGCCGCGCCACGGCGATATAATCTTTCTGCCAATCGCCAATCGCGGCGACATGCGTATCAAAAATATAAGCGCCATTGCTAAGCTCGTAAAACGGCGGTTTATGGGCGACAACCGTCAGCCGCGCACCGCAAGAAATTGCCATCAACGGGCGTGATTTAATATCCGCATCAGTATAAATAAAACTGCGCAGGGCGGTCAGATAATGTGTCGATTTCTGGCTTGTGCCGAGGTCTTCGCTGAGCACATAGCCGACATAATCATCGCTTTGCGACTGCCCCCAAGACCACACGCCTTGTGTGTCATAGACCCGAAACAATTCGCCAAATAACAGCTGACTATCTTGCATGGCGCCATGAGCGGCGGCGCGGCGCAACGCACTAACCGGTGCCATCACTTGATAATCCTTGCCCTTAACATAGCGCGGCGCATCAATTTCGCCGCGCAAATGCTCGGCCGCCAAATCATCGCGCCACGGATTTAGCCGCGGGTCAGGCTTGCTCATATTCATCGGGGCTTTAGCCAAATTTTTCTTCCACATAAGTATAAATGCTGCGCAAAGCCTGCGCCTCGCCGCCCACCGGACGCCCGACGCGCGGCTTTACATTCCACGCATAAACATCGCAATGCATCCATGAGGTCGTCGGCTCAACGAATTTCGACAAAAACAAAGCGGCGGTAATCGAGCCAGCCATTGGCGAATTTGAAATATGATTCACATCGGCAATTTGACTGTCCAGCCAGCCTTGATAGCCAGCCCAAAGCGGCAGCCGCCACATGGGGTCATGAATTTCATGCGAGCGCTGCTGCACCGCCATAGCCAGCGCATCATCATGGGTATAAAACGGCACCACTTCCGGCCCCATGGCGACACGGGCAGCGCCAGTCAAGGTTGCAAAATCGATCATGAGATCGGGGTTTTCGCCATCGGCCTCGGCCAGCATATCGGCCAAAATCAACCGCCCTTCAGCGTCTGTGTTACCAATCTCAACACTCAGCCCTTTGCGGCTTGGCAGCACATCGCCGGGCCGGAACGCGTCTGGGCCAATGGCATTTTCAACCGCCCCGACCAGCAGGCGCAATTGAATATCAAGTCCGGCCGACATCAGCGCATCAGCAAGAGCAATGGCAATCGCCGCCCCGCCCATGTCTTTTTTCATCAGCTCCATATAATTGCCCGGCTTCAAATTCAACCCACCAGTATCAAAACACACGCCCTTGCCGACCAATGTCACGCGCGGCGCATCGGCCCGTCCCCAGCGCACATCAAGCAAGCGCGGCGCCTGCATGGCAGCGCGACCAACCGCGTGAATCAAAGGATAATTTTGCGCCAATAGCTCATCGCCAACAATCGCCGAGAAGCTCGCCTTGTGAGTTTTCGCCAAATCCTCAACCACTTGATGCAGCGCCTCGGGGCCCATATCAGCGGCTGGAATATTGATTAAATCGCGGGTCATATAAATTGCCCGATTGAGCCGCTCAAGGCGCGCCAAATCGGTGTCTTTCGACACCACTAATTGCGGCCATTCAATGGCTTTCGGGGATGATTTATAGGTCGTGAAACGATAGCACCCAAGGGCCCACGCCAGAGCGGCATTGTCCGCCACCGCCGCCGGCGCCCCATCGGCTAGGCGATAAGCACCGGGTGGTAATTTTGCTGGTAGTGCGGCCAAAGCCATAGCGTCGGCTTGCGTGCCAAGGCCCAATAATACGCCGCTAAGACCACCGGCGCTATCGGGCAGCAGTAAAACTTCGCCATCACTGGCTGCAAAATTGGTTGTTTCAGCCCACGCCAAACTGGCGCCGCTCTCGGCGTTTTTCCAGGCGGCAAAATCGCGCGGCGTCATGCAGCGTATCAGACAAGCCGGCTTGCCCTTATCAACCAGATAAATTGCTTGTGGCTCGCGATGAGAAAAAACCATGAAACGCCCCTAAAATTGGAGATGGTGATTTATCGCGAGATTTGTCCGTGATCAATAACCAACTCAGTACCAGATACATAAGATGACGCATCAGAAGCCAAAAACACAACCCCTTGGGCAATCTCGGCCGGTTGACCCGCACGGCCCCCGGGCACACTCACTGCGCTGAAAGTGTTGACGTCAATTTTATTGGCGCCCTCAGCCATCAAATCAGGGTTTTGCGCCGCAATAGAAGCGATTTCCTTGCCCCAAATCTCAGTGTCAATCAACCCCGGATGCACGGAATTAACCCGAATATTAAAACCAGCATCAGCGCATTCCATGGCGCAGGCTTTGCTGAACAAGCGCACCGCACCCTTGCTGGCGCAATAGCCAGATAGGCCAGCAGCGCCAACCATGCCAGCAATTGATGAAATATTAATAATCGAACTTGGGCCGGTTTCTGCCATCAGCGGAATGCCATGTTTGGTGCCCAGAAACACGCCATCAATATTGACCGCATTTTGACGGCGAAAATCCTCAAGGCTCATTTCCGTCACCATGGCACCGACGGCAATACCAGCATTATTAACCAGAATATTCAGCCCACCTTCATGGGCCCGAATATCGTCATATACTGATTGCCAGGCGCTTTCGCTGACCACATCATGGGCCAAGGCACGCGCCTGCCCGCCATTAGCGACAATTTTTTCGGCCGCCTCTGACACACGGGCCGCGTCAATATCTGTCATAATCACGCGGGCCCCTGCTTCAGCAAGAGCGGTTGCGCACGCTAAACCAATGCCTGTTGCCGCACCGGTAACTAAGGCAATTTTGCCCGTACAATCATTGAGCATTTTTTAGCCTTTAATTTTGACCATCATTTTCGTGTAACCCTTCACAAATGAAGAGTGCGAGAATGTTGGCTTACCAATTACTTCGATTTTATCAAAACGCTTGAGCATTTCCTGCCACAGGATTTGCAATTGCAATTCGGCAAGACGGTTGCCAAAGCAACGGTGAATGCCAAACCCAAATGAAATGTGATTGCGGGCATTCGGGCGATCAACGATGAGTTCGTTTGGTCGCTCAAATTTGCGCTCATCGCGGTTGCCCGATACATACCACA
>Ga0209653_1000115_pt1 | contig 67787 bp, 57 predicted proteins | sample SaaInl6LU_22_DNA_FD_184644 | JGI IMG/M metagenome (GOLD analysis project Ga0209653, IMG submission 184644) | Marine microbial communities from expanding oxygen minimum zones in the Saanich Inlet - ESP_116LU_22_DNA (SPAdes) (version 2) | ecosystem: Environmental > Aquatic > Marine > Intertidal... | reverse complement strand
TCTATGTCTCATAAAATATCAATAGTAAATGATATAATAAATCGAACAAATAATAAGGATAGTACACAAACATATGATAATTCAAATTTAACAAATTTACTCGATTTAATCAAAACAAAAATTGAAAAGATAGAAAAAGAACAGGTTATTGAAGAAGCACTAAAGTTTGCTGAAGATTTGGTATTAAAGATATTCGAGACATCTAATACAGCACTAAATATAATAAGGGAGAAAAAGATAGAATCTTCTGGAAGTCAAATATTAGTAGAAAAAAGTAATGAACATTTGAAAAACAAAATTACCTCGGCTATTATGAATGTGTTGACGAATAGATTATATTATGACAATACTGATTTTTTCACTGTAAAAGGTGGTGATAACAAAAATAATAAATTGGTCAATATCGATACAATATATGAATATAGTCAAATTGATAACAGATATGATAATGTAATAGATTTGGTGGTAGATGAATATAAACAAATCAGAACAAATGATGATGTCGAAAAAACGATTCAATCTATAATTTACAGATTTCAAAACATTAATGCTATATTGAGTAAAGAATATGTATTAAATGAAAAAGCAAAAATTACTAACTACACTATATCAAATTATAACAATGTCAATTTATCAAATCCATATGATAGACGCTCTCTTGAAAAGATTATGTCAAATATAGATGTGCAATACGAGGTTTTTGATGATATCAATGACTTCCTTGATACTTCATTCAATATATTGAATTTTTTGGAAAATAATACATCTCCTTCGATATATGATGATCGTAGAAACAAATATGCGATTCATATCAATGATGTTGATAATATTAAAGGAAAACTTATTAATAAAGGAATACAACTTCACGCTGAAAATACATATTCTACTAGAACATTTAAAAATATTTTAGGTACAGAATATTCAGAAAAATCAGAAGAAAAATCAGAAGAAATAATCACAATGAAATCTGATATTACAAAAATACAAGAATTAATAGATGAATATAAACTTAAAAGCCAAAATGATATAGAACAAATTGATAGAAATTTATCTCTTGAAATTCATCAAAAAGCTATAGAAAGTGATCGATTAATATACTTAGTTATATTGAATTATATAATTGCGATAGCAATAACAAATATTATTATCTAATTTATATATTAAATGGCAAATAATATATATTTGATAGGAAATAAGAATGATTTCAAAAACTATATAGATAACCAAGATGATATATCTACATTACCAGTAAAAAATTTACCAGCTGCATATTTTCCATTTTTCTATTCATCAAGTGAGAGTTCTATTGAAAAAATGAAGCGTTTATTTCCATTATTTGAAGGAGAATATATGAAGGATCAGAAAACATCACAACATAATATTGATACTGAAAAACTTTTTGCATTGTTATCAATACTCGAAGACGATTATCAACCTTATAATAATAATAATGTTTTTCATATCACAATATTCATAATCATATGTTTTATTTCGGTTTCTATGGTGATTTTGAAATTTATAAACTATTTTTTTCCAGATACATACATATATATCATATCTGGGGCAATAGTATTATTATTAATTTTATCATTAATGTGGGCATTTGTTATAACAGGTAATGGTATATAATTTTTTTTATCTATGAATAACTTAAGGAGAAACTTTCAAATTATGAATAATATTAATGATTTTTTAAAAAAGTTTGAAATGAATTTCAAAAATTTACAAACAGTTGTACCACTGAATATTGAAGAAAAAAAGGGGGTTTCATTTGATTTGATTTCAGATAATCTTGTAAAATCAATGGATCCTAAAAAATATGATTTCTATATACAGTATATTTCACAAATCGGAAACGATCCCGAAAAATTTAAAAAGGTATTATATGAATACAAACTTGTTAAAAATAAAAAGGAAAAAATAGAAAAACTTATCAATGATATTGAAAAACAATATAATAAAATCTTTGCTGTCACAGACAAACAAGCATTAGATGACATTGAACTATATAGTGAAATAAAGAAAGGTAAGAAACAAAATGAAGGCAACAAAATGAATGAATTTGAAGATAATTTGATATCACAGTATTATGATATAGATAAAGATAAAGATAAAGATAAAGATAAATACAAAATTTTTGAAAAACAAGAAATTGATAAAACACAGGGAGCTAGCGGTGGTAGTGGCGAAGCCATTCAAAAAGAGAATGATGTTATTCAAAATTTGCAAGCTAAGAAAATGAAATATTTAGACAATATTAATCAAATGAAAGATATTTATGAAGATAACCAAATATTATCAAAATATAATGATAAAATCGATGCTGTGAATAATAATGCAACAAACGATTATGATAAAGCAACTATGATGAAGAATGTTATTGACGAAATAGAAGACGAGGATAATATGTATTCAATTCATAAATTCAAAGTTTCTAAGGAAGATAAATTAATATTTATAGGTATCACATTTTTGATAAGATTATTAAGTTTGTCTTTGATTGATTGGTCATTAAAAACCAATCTTGTTGTCACATTTACAGACGCATTTCTACTTTATGTATTTTTATATACAATATTCATCATTTTAATGATAGTAATTGTAAATATTTCATATAATATGCCATTATCTGAATTATATACAGGTGATTCTACGATTCTGTCTCAATTAGGAAGTACATTATATTATTTCTATTTGATTCCTGGAAATAGACTGCAAAGTCTTGGAAAGATATTCTTCCATCTTGGTTTATTGTATTTTGTGACAATTGTTTCAATCATTATCAAACAAACAAAGAGACCAAATTATGATCAAAAACAAGATAAAAATGAAAGATACGACTATTCATTTAAAAGGGATATCAGAAACACATTGAATTCCTTTACTTTAATTGCTTGGTTATTTCTTTCGTTTTTAGTAATAATATGATAAAAATATTTATTTCAGTTATTTAGAGGTATCTACTAAAACTTTTAGTTTATTATGGATGATGCAAAAACTCAAATTGTCAATCAATTGAAAAATAAAGAGATTTCAGATTCTCCACAATATACAACTGAGAAAATAAGAGAGAGAATAAACACCTTCTTTAATTTATTGGAAAAACAGGAAACAGAAGAACATAAAAAAAAACAGTTAGAAACTCGAAAAGAAGAATTAGAAACTGAAATACAAAAGGAAAAAGACGACTTCATAGCAACAGATGAAAAATATCAATTTTTTCAAAAAAGTATACTGGATTTCGATGAGGAAATACAGCAATTGAAACTAGATTCTTTAGAACCATCTTGTGAAAATACAAAAATAGTCGATAACATAAAACAGCTTTCACAAAATATTCTTAATTTTCAAAATAAACAAAAAATGCTTCTAGACAAATTGCATAAGGAATCTTTGTTAGTAAAAGAAAAAAATAAAATTGATAAAAAAATTCTAGATTTAAAATTGACACCCGAAGAACAAATAGAATTACAAAATAATGAAACATTCTTTGCAAATATTTATACAGGAGATGATGTTGATATGAAAAATAGATGCACAGGAACTATATTCAACTGCTTCAGTAAAAAGTACAAGGCTGCAAAAATGTTTATCGATCAAGAATTTGGAAAAATCAATAAAATGAAAATCCTTTTGGAAGAGCTTTTTATGAATTTTTCTGATGATCACAAATCTCTTGAATATATTATAAAAGATTTGAAAAGACGATTGAATACAGGTGACTTAGAAATAAAAAGAATAGATCTAAAAACATTTAATCAAGGCAATATCAAATATTTTCAAAATCTTGATTTACAATCATACGATAAATCAAACGAAATAGATAAAAAATATTATAAATATGCTTCTAAGAAAAACTTCGCATCTATGACCAGTCAAAGGCTTAAGGAATTATTCAAAGACAAAGGCACGGACACAGGCACGGACACAGGCACAACACAGGCAAACACAGGCATAGAAAAATTGAAGAATTTGTCTTACAAAGGATGGTTAGGAATTGGGAGTAAAATAAATTCAATATATGATAAAAAATTATCTTCAATTGAAAACATCCCTCCTGAAGTTTTAAAACAGCTTGATAAGGAAAAACAAGAAGAATTGTATAAAAAAAATCCAAATAAATACAGTTTTTTCAGCGATGAAATTAAAGCCGTGAAAAAAATAGACGATGATGATACAATAGAAGATATAAAAAAAGCATTGACGAATAACAAAAAAGAAATAGGGGAAGATGACATACTAACAATCTATAAAAAGTATGAAAAAACGGTGGATGAGGATGAGAAATTTGAGTTGGAGAAACTTTTGTCTACAAAATTAACAGAAAGAAATCTGGAAAAAATATTTTCAGATGAACCTGAAAGCGATGATTTAACACCCTCAGATGATACTTTAACTATTGAATTTCAGAAAGGGGGTAACAATGATGACTTAAAAAAATTAATTGTTGACATTATTTTTAGATTCAAAAAATTTCATTTATTATCAAAAGTATGTAATAGTAAATTCATCTCTGATATCATCATACAAAAACTGAAAGACATTAAATATGAAGATTTATTATTACTCAAAACAAATACAACCGGTTGTGGTGATATTCAGAAAGAAATAAACGATAAACTTTCAGAAATCAAGGAAACAAGTGATTTGCCCGAAACAGTAACTGATTTGTTATTAAATACATATCTTTTTAACAAATTTAAAACCGAGTCAAAAAATTTTACTTATAGTCAAGGTGGTGGTGGTGAAAATAGCGACGAGAGCAAGACACTTTCTGTAACTTCGAATTTTGATGCAGAAAAAATACAGAAGTGGATTGAAAATTTAGAAGACGAACAAGAAATAATAAAAGATTTGAATAGTATTACTCTCGATATAGTTGTAAATGCGGATGCACTGATTCAATCGACTGATTCGCTAGAGAGTATAAAAAAAGAATTAAAAAAATATAATAGTAGTAAAAATTTAAAAATTAAAAAAAATCTTGAAAATATCACAAATAATTTGAAATCTTCATTAAGATTATTGGTGAAAAATGGTATTATTAAAGAAGGGGTTAAAGGAGATATTTCAACCGCAATACAAAAAATCAGAGATTTTACATCATATGTAGAAGACTATGATAATAATGTCAAACAATTAAATAAATATCTCAGCGATTTACACTCAAAATTAGAAAATTATGATAGGGTCTTCAAATCAACAAAGGGAAATGAAAAAAATAAACCCGTTTATATCAACGAAATCAACAATATAATCGACAAATCAAATTCAATTATCACTTCATATTTCGGAAAAAATAAAGGTATATCAACTGCTACTGGTGCTGCACCTGCTGCTAATGGTACTACTGCACCTACTGCTGCACCTGGTGCTGTGCCTCCTGCTGCTGCTTCTCCTGCTGATGCTGCCGAAGGTACACGCAATAGTAGTGGAAGCATTCTTGATAAAGATGATACATTTTCAAAGTTGAAAATGGAAGCAATAGGCAGTATTGACACCATAATAAAAGAATTAAAAGATGTTATAAAGAAAAAAGGGAAGAATCTTGGAAATAAGGAAAACAATATAGACAGAAAATATTCAGAAGTTTGGGATCAGTATGTTAAAGACTTGAATGATGATGATGTGTCAAATGAAAAATCTAGAGACAAGTTTTATAAATCTTTCAAAGTAAATAATTTAGATCCAGGAAAAGCCCTTGTTATTACTAATGATAATAAAATTATATTTATCATAACAATCTTTATTTTCAGACAAATTTCTCTTGCAATCACTGAAAAACTCATAGAATCAGGATATATTACAACTTTTTTCTATTCTCTAGTCTTTTATAGTTTTACATATATATTTCTCATTCTACTTACTGTTATCATAGTAAATATTGACGAATATAAAATCAGAATCATTTTCAATCATTTCAATTTACACAACGGATTCTTCAAAATCCATTATCATTTAATAATAAAAATATTCTTGATCATAATGTTATATTCTTTAGCAAATAGAATGAACCCATCTATGAATGAAAATAAAGATAGATTAAGTGAACTAGATAAAATGCATCTGGTATACAAATTAGAAGTTCTAACGATTTCTGTATTCTGTTTAATATCAATTGTTGAGTTTTTTTAATTAGTATATTAAATGAGTACATTTCATAAAAAAAATCATAAATTTTAAAACTTATAATGAAATTCTGAAAATAATGTAGGAATGTACTCATTTTCAAATATTAGGTATATAATTCATTATAATAGAATATTGCATCGATGTGTTTAAAACCACTGCATTTATCAAATCATCTGTTTTGAGTTTATTGGAATTTGATATTTCCAAAATTTCCAATGTTTCATCTTGTACCTTTATTATTTTTTCATAAATAAAGCGATTCGAGTTCAAATATATACATAGAGTACAACCTGTTTTAAATTTATTTGAATTAAGCTTGATTTTGAAATTATCATTATGTTCACTTACCTCATCAATTGGTATACGATCTTCTCCCATATCAATAATTTGATCATGTAAGTCATATAATTTGAACTGCCAATTACCACGATCTAAAGATATGTTTTCAATATTTTCCATAGTCTTCCATTTATCCCAGTTATTATTTGTTTGATCGATTGAAAATATATAAAATAAACTTTGTATTTCATTTGAAATCTCCAATTTTATATATGGAGTGATTGAAGATATATAATGTGGTAATATGACAATATGTGGGAATATCATAAAATCCTTGGTATTTATAGTAAAACTTTCTTTGAAACCATTTATCACAGGATATTTTATCCAATCTCTTTTTGCAGAATTTATTACATATGTCTGATATAAAGATTTTTGAGAAATACTAGGTTGTAAAGTAAAAGATACAGAAGGTGTATTCGTTGTAATTATGTTGTCATCATTTTGTTGAGATGTTTCTATTGTTTCTTCATATACAGGTATTATAGATCTCTTTTTTTCCAATTCTTTTAACTTCAAATTTATCATTTTTTCATCTGAAATTTCATTTTCAACAGAATACTCTTTTTTGACAGTCGGAGATTGTTTTGATATAATATCCTTTTCACGAAATTTCTCATAGATACCTTTTATCTTAGAAAGCGTTATTGTATTCAATTCACTTATATTTGTGTGAGAATTTGCATATTCTTTTGATACATGATTTGTAACTTTTGTAATAAGTTCTTCAAGTTTGTCATTGGATAATGAAACATTGAATTTTTCATTCAACATTCTATTACAGGCTACAAATATCTTCAATGAATTTTGACTGCTCAAAAATTCATCCATATTTAAATTATAATAATATAATCAAAATCAGAAAAAAAACACAAATATTAGATTTTTATATTCATTTTACAGCTGCTGCTTTTGCGGCAGCAAGTTTAGCTGCACTAGGTGGGAAATGATGAGCAATTAGTCTTTGAAGAATAAAATAGGTTACTTTTTCACCATCTTTCACATCAAGGATGGCCTTGAGTTTTTTATCAGGGAAAAACTCTCTGCGATTTTCAGGATTATTAAGATTATGTTCCTTTACATAAGAATTGATATGTCTTGTGATTTCTGTGCGAGACATCTCAGTTCCTTTATCTACACCAATAAAGGAACAAAGTTCATCTGAAATTTTGCAAGGTTTCGCAAAACCTGATGGAGTTTTCTTGGCTTTTTCTTTTTTCTTTTGAACTTTGTCAATAATTTTCTTTTGTTTATCAAATTCTTTAATAAGAATTTTGAGAGATGTTTGCACACTTTTAACATGAGCTGTAAGCGCAGCAATTTTTTCAAGAACATTTGAAATTACATCATCACTCTCGTTTTCTTTTACAGGTTCTACCGCTACAGGAACCTCAACTTTTTGTACTACCGGGGGTGATTCTGTAACAACATCTTTCTTTGCAACTTTTTTATCTTTTGCTACAGGAGCAGCAGTTTTTGCAACGGAACCTTTTGCTGGTGGCATTATTCTTCTCTTTTTATGTTTGTTACTATAATCATAATCTTTATATAGTTTTTGATAATAATTTTGTAATTCTTACCATATTTGATTTATCAACATCACATAAAAAGTCCCATTTCTTTTTTTCAATAGCTTCAATTATTAGATTTACATATAATACACCACCTTTCAAACCATATCCATCTAGTTTAACATAATTACTATTAAATTCGCATATATCTATTGTTATTGATTGTCCATCTATATAATATATGTCTTTTGTAACACCTATCAAATATTCATATAAACTTATGTTTGTTGATGTTATTAAATCTATAGTATCATTTTCATTACATATATATTCGAAATTATCTAGATCTTTAAATCTCATATTAATGATAATTTCATGCTCTATGTCATCATCTCCTATATACTCTTTAATTACTATTGGATATGATCCACAATATACATCTACAAAAATTGGTTCATCTATATTAGTTAAGATTAACCTTAACTTTTTCTTTGTATTATTTCGAACTTCTGAAAAAGATACATCTAAATATATTTCGTGAAGATGTTTTTCTCCTTTTTTAGGATTATAATATGATTTAGATTTAATATTATTATTTATAAATGAATCCGCAACATCAAAAAATACATCTTTCAATATATCACTTGTATTCTCTTTATCAAAAAATGTACTCCATATATCATTCCAATCATTGAATGTCGTATCTTGATCTTCATAATATTTATCATTTATTATTATATCATATGCAATTGATACTTCCTTAAATTTTTGAATCTTTTTCTGTTTTTCTTCTTCATCATTTATATTTGTTAATTTATCAGGATGACATGATAATGCTATTTCTCGATATTTCTTTTTTACAATATCCTTTGATGAATTTCTTGGTATTCCAAGAATGTCATATGGATTCATTTATTTAAATTATATAAAATGATAATGTTTATATAAATGAAATGATATATGTGTAAGAATGACACATATAATCTATGGGATGTATTAAAAGATGATTTCAAATCTATTTTAATGAAAAACACATATTACAAAAATATTCTGGAATTTATCAAAAAATCTGATAATAATATATTACTATATGGTCCTTTTGGTTTTCCAATCGATTTATTTGTTGACGAAATTTTGAAAGAAAAATATAATACATCTCATCTTAACAAACAGCAATGTATTTGGGGAAAAGATGTACATTATTTGTATAATAATAATTTCCTAGAAATTGATCTCAATAATCCCAATTCAACTAAAAAATTTTCGACTATTGCTAAATTCCTTATTCATGTTATTACAAATAAACATATTATTAAATTAAAACATTGTATTGTTATAAAGCATATTGATTCACTACAACAAAATGATTTCGCTTGTTTGAGAATTATTTTAGAAAAATATTCTAAAAATGCTACATTTATTTGTTTGACACATAAACTTGATAAAATAGACATACCTGTTAAAAGTCGTTTTTCTCTTGTAAGAATGCCTTTATTGCAACATCAAGATATTATTGATATATTTCAAAAAAAATTTAAAATGAAATTAAACGAACATCTCGTGAAAATAAAATCGAGAGATCTTATTAAAGCTATTTTTATTGCAGAAATTGAATTGAAAAATAAAGAAATACTTTCTTGGGAATTCTGTATTTTAAATTACCCCCCACTCAAAGATTTTATCAAAAATATTTCTTTAAAAAAAAATAACCTCGAATCAATTCGTAAAATATCATATGATATCTTTCAATATAATATCAAAATAACTGATATTGTTCATGATCTCTTAAAAATTATTCCTAAAAAAAAAGATATTATCTTGAAATCAAGTTCTTATATTGATCATATTTTAAGTCTCACAAATAATGGAAGAGAACCCATTTATATTGAAACCCTTTTATGTCAAGTTCTTTTATGAGTACAAATGTAAGAAGCAAATAATCTGTTTTCATGTTGTTCCTTATATATTTTATCTTTCTGTAAATTATAATGTTTGAAAAGATATTCAATATCTACAAACGAATCTGTTTCATATTCATCATAATATAACATACTCATGAAAATATCAAATTCATATTTATATAAACATTCATTATATACAGATGAACCACCTATTATGAAAATTTTCTCTATATTATTTATTTTTTCACCATATTCTAATGCCTCTGCAATTGATGAAACTATTAAACAATCATCTTGTTCATATTCTTCACTCTTAGTTATAACTATATTGATACGATTTTTCAATGGTTTTCTTCTCAATGATAACCATGTGTTTTTTCCCATTATAACAGCATTTTTCTTGGTTTGATCAAATACTTCAGTAGTTATTTTTCGAAATTTTTGCATTTCTTGTGGTATATTCCAAGGTATGCCATTTTGATATCCTATACCCCCATTTATATTACAAGCCAATATCATTGAAGTTTTTTTCATTTCAATATTCTTAATAAAATAATAATATATTTATATATATTTATGAGACAAAATACTAACTATGATAATTAACATAATTGAAATCATTATAATTATATATTCTGAAAGTGATTTGGTATTAAAAATGTAATGTTGTAAAAATATTACAACACATATAATATATATGATATAACTATATAATGTGTTTCCTATTCTTTCAAATGCATTTATTGTCTTTTGTAACGGCTCACCTTTTACATTATTATCATCTTGAAAATAGTTATTATCACTATTAAGTATATCATAATTTGTAAATAAATATTTTATAAAATCATTATTTTCAATTTTTATTCTACCTGAGAGTATTTTTTTGAGGTTTTCATTTAGTGTATTATATTTTTCAATAAATTCTTCATTATCCAGATTATATTGTATTTCATTAATCATTTGTATTATTTCAATTGAATTTACATTTTTTAGATAATTTGTATTTAATTTACGAGGTTTTTCACCCCTTACTGTGTGTTCATGGAAAAAGATTTCATGATAATAAAAATCTTTATATTTTTCAATCATATCTTCTAAACTATCTGTTTCTTCAATGATTGGTAAATAATTTTCAATATAATCTGAAATATCTCTGAATTCTTTTGGTAATTCTTCATCGTTAAAACTTTGTAAAATCTTTAATATTTTCTTAAAATTATTCTTTATAACATCAAAATCTACTGTATTCTTCATAATATCTTTGATGTAAATTCTTTTTTCAAAAGACTCATCGTGTTCGTCTTTAAATCTATTATCTACAACTTCTTTGAAATATATATCTTCGAAATATTTCAAATAATGTAAAGATTCTTTATTCAATATAATAAATTTTAGGAAATCCAAATCTTCATATGCTTTTTGTTTAATCTCAAGAACTTTAGCAGAAACAGAAAGATTATAATATGATGCAATGTTATTTTCAATGATTTTGTCCAAAGTCTTATTTTCGATATTAAACTTATTATTATTTATTTCAAATACATCATTTTGTATTTCACTTACTTTAATCAATGCATTTAAAATCGTGAATGTATTTTGATACACATTTATGTCACTGTCTTGGTTTAGTAAAATTGCATCTATATCGCTAAAACAATTTTTGATATATGATGACATCAGATAATAAACAAAACCCAATAAAATTACTATAATAGTGACAAATATTCCATATGGTTTATAGTAAGAAAATATTATCATTAATGTTGATATTATAATAAAGAAGTATTCGATAAGTTTTTTTGAAAAAACGAATGACGATTTGATATTATGATATTTTGTTTTTATGAAATGTGATAAATTGTATCGCAGACTTTCTATTTCAAGTCCTGAAACAGAATTTTGAAGACATATTGCATTATTTAATTTAAAAAAATCAATATACCATTTCATATTCAATATTGATGTGAAATTTGTAAATAATAAATACAAAAATATTAACAATACTATGATATAAATGTAAACAGTTTCATAAAGTGATTTGAATTTTTCTAAAAACGAAATGTTCGTAGAATTTATTACATTTTCAATATTTTGTTTGTCTTTATTTTGCAAACTATCATAATCTTTTAAGGCTTCCTGAATATCTTTTTGACATTTTGCTTTATCTCCTTGATTTATTGACATTCATTTATCTATTATTTAATGAATATTAAAAAAAGGATACAATCAAGATCATTTTTTATTTGATGCATTCTTTACAGTTTTTTTTGGTTTTTTAGAATTTTGTGTAGTTTTCTTGGTAACAATCTTGGTAGTTTTTTTTGGTGGAGAACCACCTACTGTCATTTTACCTAATAATGCCATTGTTGAACTTTCGAAATTTGTCATTATTTTTTCTATTATTAATAAATGTTTTTATTTGCTGAAACACTTTTCCAATGCATATTCTTGACTTTCATCTTCATTTATACCATTCTTGATATCTTTTAGTTTCTGTTTTGCTTCTGTAATAGCTATTTGGTGCGAATCTATATTTTTTTGTATTTCCAAAACTTCTTCTTCTGTTTTATCCTTCAACTCAGTTTTCTTCAATAAATCAATGTTTGCTTTTAATTTTTCTATATAATCTTGCATTTCTTTTTGTAAATTTTTACTTTTTACCGACATATGTACATTTATATCATAATATATAGGATAAGCAAATTGTTGCACATCTTTCTCACGATTCAAATAAGAAATATATGGTGAAATTGAATCTAAATATTTTACTATACCGTTTTGTGTGAATTCACCATTTTCTAAAAACTCTTTACTAAAATTTTCATAGTTTTCTGGTAAATCATCTTCTCTCAATAAATTTATGAATTTAATAATATCCATTGGATTATTTGTATATGGAGTCGCAGACATCAAAAGAACACGAGCACTATCATTTCCTGAAATTTGATAAGATTTCCTTATCATTTCTTTAATAACCTTATAATCTGGTCTTTCAATTACAGGAAGATCTGTTGAAAACAATTTATGAACCTCGTCGATTATAATTAATGTCTTTTTCAACATATCATGTGTGCCATTTCTGCGTTTCATTAAATTAGATAACTCATTTTTATTTGACAACATATTTGAAAACTGTTTATAACTCATTGGTTGAATCCAATTTTTAGAAAGATATTTGAAAGGGTTTTCAACAGCATCTTTAGGTATTTTTTTACCCTCTTTAAGTCTTTGTCTCATATCTGCGGAACAAACATCTATAAACATATTCTTCCATATATCACTTTTCAAAGTATGCCTTGTTACCCATAATATAGTATAATCTTGTGGTTCAAAACCTGTTGATGCAATTGAAATTGCAGAACAAGTTTTACCAGTTCCAACAGAATGCCATAGAAATAATCCTTTAAATTGTGATTTATGATCAAAATATTTTGTAATAAATTTTTGAGAAGGTGTGAAATCAATATATCTTTTATTTTTTTGAATATTGCATTTATTTGTAAAAGTAATTTTATCCCATTCATAATCTGAAAAGTTATTTCGAATATATTGTCTCATTTGTTTAAATTGTCCAGTATTACCTCCAAAAAATTGTAATGAACTCTGTTTTACTAATTCTGAATTTAGATTATCTTTATAATTGAAATATATGTTATTTGTTATTTCTTGATTTTGTGTATTTTCTCTACCATGTATATTCTTAGTCAATTCATAATCAACGGCTCCATAAATTGTAGCAGATTCTAATTCTTTACTAAATGCTAATTTTTCAAGTTCTATACCACTTTTTGTAATAAATAATTCGTTAATAGAACTAGCATTATATTGTTTTTGCAACGATTCATTGAGTAATACATCGTATTTGAAAACATGTAGTGGCCAACCATATTGTGTGTCAAAATTTAGACCCATTTGACCGCAAAATCTTGTTCCTCTTCCAATAACTTGTTGTTCATCTGCGGATGTTAATAATGGATCCAGTAAATGAATATATTTTACATCGAATAAATCTATCCCTTCCTTATAACCATTATCTATTATAATAAATCGTATATTTTTCCCATTAATATTATTAAATTTCATATTGTTATCGTCTGTATTTTTCTTTCTATTATTGAAAATTTGAGCAATATTTTTTTTTAAAGTAATAGGAAGTTTTTTATTATAAACAGTTCCTGAACTCAATAATGCAAAATTACAATATTCATTTTCGTATAAATCATCAAATACTTTCATTTTACTATCATAAACATTTGTAAACCCGTTTGCAATTAATGCTGTTGCAATCAATTTTACACCAGATGATGCTTTTTTGGTATCTGTATATATAACATGTTTATAGAGATTTTGTTTTTTTTCTAGATCTTGATCATCTAGAAGATTTATTGTATTTATTAATTCTTTTACTTTAGGTGATGTTTTGTCCAATTTTTCAACAAATCTATCTATATTCAACTTTTTATTATCAATACGATCTACATCTTTATAAAGCGAAATATTCGAAACATTTCTTATACATTCACTTTTTTTACTTATTTTTTTAGTATTCATAAAAGATATCTTCTTATAATATATAAACAATTAATTATTATAAATATTACAATATGATCAATGATGAAAATGTATATGAATTCAATGAGGTTAAACGATTAATTATTATAGGTGATATACACGGAGATATAAAGAGATTCAAAAAAATTCTAATTGATGCTAAGGTGATAAATAATGATTTAGAATGGATTGCTGAACCACAAAATACTTATGTTGTACAAATGGGTGATCAGGTAGATAGTTTAAATAGAAATAATCTAGAAAATTGGGAAGTGATGGATGATATTTCTGTTTTACATTTTTCACATAGTATAGATAATATTGCTAAAAGCAAAGGTGGGAGACTTTTATCCCTTATTGGAAATCACGAATTGATGAATACAATGGGAAATTTCTCATATGTTTCTGAAAAAAGTAAGGTAAATAATAGAAATGTAAGTTTTATGCCAGGAGGATCACTGTCATCTATTCTTGGATCCAGAAATATTGTCTTGAAAATTGGTTCATTATTCTTTTGCCATGCAGGAATAACTAAAGATCATTTAGATATTTTGAATAAATATGATAAAGATATAAGTTATTTGAATACAATATGGAAGAACTATATGATCAATAATGTAGTGAAACAAGAAGATAGAGAAATATTTGATAAAATCGTGAATGGAGAAAATGGAATTTTATGGACACGCAATTTAGATTCAGAGGAAGACACTCAATATATTTTGAATAAGTTGAATTGTCAATATATTTTTTTAGGACATACAACTGTTGATAAAATTGGTTTACTTAATAATAAAATATGGTTTACTGATACAGGTATTTCTAGAGCATATGGTAGAAATGAATATCATTATATAGATATTGTTAATATGGAAATGAAAATTAAAACAATTGTGGAATAAATAAAAAATGAAGGGTTTTAAAATATATATTCATAACATAATGAATAGTAAGATTGATGAAATTTTTGAACAGAAAAAAAATGAATTATTGAATATTTATAAAAACAAAACAAAAAATAAAAAAATGACCGATGATGTTGATAAATTAGATTATAGCACTAATAAAATTCTGTCAAGTTTGACAAAGAAATGAAAAAAAAGGGTATAAAAAAGAATAGAGTTAAAAGCATAATGAAGATCGTAAACTCTAAAAATACAATTGAATTGAATAAATTAGATGATGTTTTATATAGTTTTATAAAAAATAATCAAAAGATTGATTACACACATGAAATAATTAACCAATATACTAAGAAAAAGGTAAATGAAAGATATAAAAATCTAAAATGTTATATTCAACAATTAAATGTTTTAATTCAGAAACCTATTTTGAAACAAAGAACAATAGAATGGCTTGAAGCTAGAAAAAATATATTGACTGCTTCTGATTTAGAAGATGCTATAAGCAAGAATTGTATGAGGTTAGCAAGGAAGAAAGCTGGTGTTACAATTGATAATACTGTATATTCTGCTATACCTGCATTAAAATGGGGAACAATGTTTGAGGAAATGGCATCAAGATGTTATTCACAACAGAGAAATAACCTTAAAATCTATGAATTCGGATTAATAATTGATGAAAACCAAGATCATTTCGGTGCGTCACCTGATGGTATAAATGAACATGGGATAATGATTGAAATAAAATGCCCATATTCTAGAAAAATCAAAGATGGTAATATACCAAATAAATATTATATGCAGATTCAAGGTCAATTAGCAACTTGTTGTTTAGAAGATTGTGATTATATTGAATGTAATTTCAAAGATTTTGTTAATTTTGATGAATATTTAGCTATGGTTAATAATGATATTACTGTCAATCATGGTGTTATTGCTGAATTTAAAAATAGAATTACTAATGAATTTTCATATATATATTCTGATCCTGATTTGAAACCATTCGAATCGGTCTTAAATATTCAAGAAAAACAAAAAAATAATACAGAAATTGATCTCGAGTTTGTGAAATATACTCCTTGGAAATTATTGGAAATGAATATTCAGCGAGTAAATTTTGATAAAGAACAATGGAAAATAACTTGTGAAAAAATTCAATCTTTCTGGAATCTTGTTGAAGAATGTAAGCATCTTCCTATCGAAGATATTAAAAAGAAAAAGAAGGTTGAATTCATCAATGAAGATGATTAAGTAAGTTATTTTATTAAGCTTTGAAATACACTATTATATTTGTTTAATGTATATATCATCGCATAATCATATTTTTTATTATTCATATCAACACATATACTTTCATATTCTGAATTATTATTGTTGACATTTTTATTCATACAACCACATTCATATAATGATGAATTGTTACATTTTATCTGACATAATTTGTTTCTTTTGATTTTATCTTTCATAAAATTTATGAAAATATTATTTCCATTTTTTTTCTTTAAAATCTTATCTTCATCTTCATAATAGACATATCCTGTATAAACAATGTGTATTTTAGTAAAGATTTCTCTTTTTCCAATATCAACATTTTCACCTTTCATTTCAAATGAAGAAGCGGTATCTATTAAAGTGTCTTCTCTAATATAAAAATGTCTATCATGAACTTTGAAAAAGGGAGATTGGTATATAATAATATATATAGGCGTGTCGATCTCGTGTTTTTCTTGAAAATAAATTTTGTTTTTTTTTACATCTTGTAAAATTTTGTCAGCTATATCATTAAATGAAAGAGAGAAGAATTCAAATGATGATACAAAAAAGTTTTCATTTAAATATTTATGAATAGTTTCATCATTGGGTTTATGTTGTATACATCCAAATGTTAAAAGAGGATAATCATGTTTGACATCTTTCAATTTAGGGAAATTATAATAACTTTGCGAATCACGATGAAAATCATAACCAGAATTGAACATTGACAGTGTTGATTCTTGATTTTCAAAATTTTCAATAAAAAATTCTTCCATTTTTTGTTTAAAACACATTGTATTGTAAAGATAAATATACAAACCTAAAATACATATTATTATTATGAATAAAGTTTTATTCATCCTTTTAATAAATAAATATAAAAAAGATATGTTTTTAAAAAACCAAAAAAAACTGTTTATTTAAATGATCATAGGAGGTCGAGGGGGGAGAGAGGGGTGATAAATTTATCTTTTATGGTCTGAAAACGATATAAAAAGATAAATAAAAAAGTACCATATATGTAGTATATTGATAAAAATGCCGTTTCCCTTCACTAAATGTCGTTTTTGTGATTATAAAACTGATGTAAAATGTAATCTAATACGACATCAAAATGCTAAACACAAAGACAAAATATTTGAAAATAATGAACTTTCCAAAACAGTACAAAATGTCCCCCCAAATGGACAAAATGACATCCCAAATGGACAAAATGACATCCCAAATGGACAAAATGACATCCCAAATGGACAAAATGACATCCCAAATGGACAAAATGACATCATGGATAAATTCTTGTGTAAAAAATGTAACAAAATCTATAAAACTTTGAAACATTTGAAAACACATGAATTAAAATGTAAAAAGATTGATAATCTTACTTGTCCTAGATGTATGATTTCTTTTACACATAGAAATAATAAAAACAGGCATATAAAAGCAGACAAATGCAAAGCAAGAAGCATTATACATGCTAGAACACCAAATATTCAAAACATTCAAAACATAACAAACAACACGACAAACAACAATTGTGTAACAAACAACAATCAGATCATTATCAACAACTTCGGATCTGAAAGAATAGATCATATTTCACATGAAGAAATCATGAAGATGTTACAGTCTGGAACAAACACTGTACCATTGTATATCAAAAAGAAACATTTTGATAAAAACTTTCCAGAAAATAATAATATTAAATATACAAATGATAACAAATGTCAAGTATTGGAAGACAATTGTTGGCAAGAAAAGGATATAGGTATTCTGTCTACCAATCTTATGAAAGACAATACAGAAGTGCTTCTCATGTATTGTGACAACAATGAAATAAAGTTATTGAACGAGATTAAAGATACAGATAAATATGATCACATACGGAATAAATTGTTTATAATATACAATAAAACAGATAATGAGAAGTATAACACCGTTCTATCAAAAATAAAAGAGGTTATAAAATGTGTTCAAAATTAAAAAGCGGAAAAAAAGACATTTTTCTATAAGTCATAGAGACAGGGGGGGGAGAGAGGGGGTCAAAAACGCAGTAAATTTATTTTTCTGATGCGATTTTTACATTTAAAGAATAAATATGTACACCAAATATAGTAATGACGCAAAATGACGCAGAAAAAACACATAAATGCACATTTTGTTTATATAGTACAAACCGTCGTTTTGATTTGAAAAGACACCATGCTGCTAAACACAAAGACAAAATATTTGAAAATAATGAACTTTCCAAAACAGTACAAAAGGTCAACCCAAATGGACAAAAGGTCAACCCAAATGGACAAAAGGTCAACCCAAATGGACAAAAGGTCAACCCAAATAATATACTTTGTAAAAAATGTAATAAAGTATACAAGACATTAAAACATTTACATAATCATGAGAAAGTTTGTAACAAAGTTGATAACTTGACATGCCCGAGATGTATGATTTCCTTTACAACAAAACAGGCTAAATCAAGACATATAAAAGCAAATAAATGCCAAGCAAGAAGTATAATACATGCGCGAACACCGAATGTTCAAAATATAACAAATAACATAACAAATAATAATACAACAAATAATATACAAAACAATATTATTATCAACAACTTTGGATCCGAAAGAATAGATCATATTTCACATGAAGAAATAATGAAGATGTTACAATCTGGAACAAACACTGTACCTTTGTATATCAAAAAGAAACATTTTGATAAAAACTTTCCAGAAAACAATAATATTAAATATACAAATGATAACAAATGTCAAGTATTGGAAGACAATTGTTGGCAAGAAAAGGATATAGGTCTACTGTCTACCAATCTTATGAAAGACAATACAGAAGTGCTTCTCATGTATTGTGACAACAATGAAATAAAATTATTAAATGAAATAAAAGATACGGATAAATATGATCATATACGAAATAAATTGTTTATAATATACAATAAAACAGATAATGAGAAGTATAACACCGTTCTATCAAAAATAAAAGAGGTTATAAAATGTGTTCAAAATTGAAAAAGAGTACATTTCTTTTAAAAATCTATGAAAATTATAAAACCATAATGAAATTACAAAATTATTAAGAAATGTACTCCTTTTTATTTTCATATTAAAAAGCGGAAAAAAACAAACAAAAGTGTGTTTAAATTTCATTTAAGATGCACTAGAAAGCATAATTGAATTTTAAGAATATATATAGTTTATATGATATTACCATTAATAACACCGGATGATCTTGAATTTTTATCCATTACAATGGTATATGATGTATCTCCACCATCATATTGTATTGTGTTTTTAAATGCAATGAAACTGTTGGCTGGTATATTATCATTAATTATATTCAGTTTTATCACATAATTTGCAGTTGTATTTTCAACATCTATAGTTATATTTTCAGTGTTAACGTTGTTCAATTTTATATAATCAAATGGTTTTGTCGCAGACTGTGTTGTCGCAGATTGTGTTGTCGCAGACGGTGTTGTCGTCAATGTATAAGGATTAATTATTGATTTATTCAAAGGAAATTGAATAGTTTTTTCTGCTTTTATTTCAACTTTATTATTAATAACAAACGAAATTTCAATTTTTTTACCAGCGGTATCGTGAATAAATGAATAATAAACAATTACTGAATTATTATTTATATTTGTTATATTATTATTTATGTTTGTTATATCATTTTCGTTAGTTGTTATACGATTTGTTAATGTATTGATCGCTTGATGCTGATCTGTTTGGGAATCAACTAATGATAATTTATTATTTATTTCTGCAGGGGTTAAATAATCTCCAGAATTTCCTCTGTACATTTTTGCATTTTTAATATGTACTTCGTCATTTTGAATATAAAGAGGTGAATTATTTTCATTATCACCTCCCAAATATATTGATTTATGTGCCAAATCAAATGAAGCTAAGGGGAATTTATCATTATCATTTATGGAAATATTATTTACTCCACTGTTTGGTGTTATTTGAAACCCGTTTGTGTTAACATTCATATTCACACAACTATCGGCATCATTACATATTTTCAAGTTTCTATCATTTATCAATTCAGTTGATGTTTTGATACTTAAACCACTGATAGCATTAACTTGAGAAATCAATTCAAGATTTGGAATTATACCATCAAACGCATGATTAAACATTTTTTCATTGGTAATTACATTATTATTTTCATCGTTAAAACTAAAAAACTTTTTCAAAGAGTTATCATAATTATGAATTTTTTCATCAACTGTAACAATATTACTAGAATATGTATCAACATTTTCAATAACTTTTTCAAATTCTTGATTTATCTGTGATGACGCTATTTTGATTGATTTGTCAACATTGCTTTTATAATTCATATAATCATATACAAGATATGCAACAATTAAAACAATTATTACAAAAAATATGAGAAATAATATTGGCATAATAATATCCATAATTTATTTGTATATGTATCTAATGATAATAACTAAAAAAAATATTAATTAATATAAATAACTTTTTTATTTTCAGCAACATCCATTTCACTATTTAATTCCCCACCATCCATCTCGCCACAGTCCATATCACCACCATCAATTTCTTCACTACTAATCTCGCCACCATCCATTTCTCCACCACTAATATCACTACCATCAATTTCTCCACCACTAATATCACCACCATCAATTTCTCCACTACTAATATCACCACCATCAATTTCACCCCCGCTCATATCACCACCATCAATTTCTCCACCGCTCATATCACCACCATCAATTTCACCACCGCTCATATCACCACCATCAATTTCACCCCCGCTCATATCACCACCATCAATTTCACCCCCGCTCATATCACCACCATCAATTTCTCCACCACTAATTTCACTACTATCCATCTCACCTTGACTAATATCACAATAATCCATTTCACCCCCGCTCATATCACTCCCATCGATTTCTCCACCACTAATATCACCACCATCAATTTCAGTATTCCCTCCTATCATAAAATCGGGTTCTTCTGGAATAATTTCATTTATTACATTCATATCATAATTGTCAAATACATCATCATTTAAACAATTATCAATACCTCTTTCATATGGTAAATCAATATTTTCAGTATTCAATTTCATTGATACCCCCATACTTTCAAGTTCTTGAGAAAATAATTTAAATGAATAAGGTGTTTTGATCACAGCAATATCATCGTCATTACATAACTGACATTTGATTATTCTATTTTTAGCAGAAGGATTAAATATACATTGGACCCCACATTTTTTACATACAGCCCAATGATATAAATCAGATCTTTCCATCATACTTTCTTTGATAAATAATGAAGTTCCGTGACTTAAAATACTATCTCTTTCCATTTCACCAATTCTCAAACCACCACCCTTTCTTCTACCTGAAGTAGGCTGTCTTGTTAACATAACTTTAGGTAATTCATTTTTGTCTCTATCAAGGCCTCTTGAATTTATTTTATCATCAACCATATGTTTAAGTCTAAAATAAAAAGTCGGACCAATAAAGATTTCAGTGTGAATCTGTTGTCCATTAAAACCATTATAGAGAATTTCATTACCGTGACTATTAAAACCATATTTTTCCAATTTGTTATAAATTTTGTTTTCTTCAAAATTAATGAAAACAGATCCGTCTCCAATAGATCCGTTTAAACAACATAATTTCGAAAAAACACATTCAACTAAATGACCAATAGTCATTCTAGATGGAATAGCGTGTGGATTTATGATAATATCTGGGCGAATACCATCTTTAGTAAAAGGCATATTTTCTTCAGAAAGAATCATACCTATAACACCTTTTTGACCATGTCTCGATGCGTGTTTATCTCCAAATTCAGGCTTTCTTATTTTCAAAAATCTGACTTTACAAATAGACGAATTGTTTCCAATAGACTTTTCTGAAAAATACACCTTATTCACAATACCATATAAAGTATGATCAGTTGTGATAGACACATCTGTATAAATAAATTCCTTTTCATACTCCATAAAAACCCCTTTCTTAACTTCTTTATAAACTTCTTTCACATTTAACATACCAACAACAACAACTTTTTGTCCTTTAGGAACATAAGATTGTTCTTTTATAAACCCATTTTCATCAAGTAAACTGTAATTAGCATGTTTAATACCTTTTACATTAAGACCCTTATTTTTATATTCGATAGGATTGGCAAATATCACTTTTTCATTTGGAGAAATTTCTTTTGCAGTTGCTGTAATGGATTTATAATATGAAAGATTAAATAACCCCCGTTCGACACTATTTTTATTGATAATAATACTATCTTCTTGATTGTATCCAGTATATGTCATAATGGCAACTATCACATTGTAACCATTTGGGATATCATCACTACAAGTATATTGTGATAGTTGTGTACTGATTATAGGTTTTTGAGGATGATGTAAAACATATGACATAGTATCAAATCTATTATTGAAATTCGTAGCATATGTACCAATAGCCTGTTTACTTTGAGCAGCGTGGAAAACATTTCTAGCAGATTGGTTATGGTTTGAAAAAGGAATATTAGCACTAACAACACTCATCATAGTTGAAGGATGAATTTCAATATGTGTATGAAAATTCGTCAATTCTGATTCATTCATCGCTATGTAACAAGTATCAGATTCTTCAACATCTAAAAATTCAATAGAAGCTGAATTTTTTTCAAGTTTTTCTAGGATTTCATTATCTGTTAATCCTTTGAATATTGTTCTTGGATTTATATAATGATCCTTATAATATATTTCATCACTTTTTTCTTCATTCGTCATTTTTAAAGTTTTTCCAACAACGAGATCAAACCAATTTGAAGATTTTTCAATAGATTTACCAGCTATAATAAGAGGTCTCGATGGTCTTCCAGCTTCTGTTAATATTCTTATTTCATTATCTTTAATATTCCAAGATATTGAAGTTAATATATTAATAAGATTATTACGACGATATAATTTCAAAGTTCTACATAGAATATGGGGAGTTCTTGTAATAGCATAAAGTGATCCATTTATAAAAACTTTTCCAAGACTTTTATCATAAGGACTTAAATAATCTTCAATAGGTATCACAGATAAGTCAATTAAACAATCCTTGATATTTTGAACACCTGTTCCTGCTGCTATTTTTGTTAAAAATGCAAGATTTTTAAGATATCCAACAGATGCTCCATCAGGAGTTTCAAATGGACACATTATACCATATTGATTACAATGTAATTTATGAGGACTAGTAATTTTAATACTTCTATCAAGTGGCATATTAACTCTTCGAAGATGTGATAAATATCCAATATAACTTATTCTAGATAAATCTTGGACTTTTCCCAATTCAGGATCTTCACTACTTGCTAATCCCCACATTCCTTTTAGAGACTTTGTAAAAGTTTCAGCAATTAATAGATGTGGAATAATTTTGTATATATTTTGTTCGGTTATAAAATCATTATAATCTTGTTTTTGATTCCAACTTCCATAATGATACATACTATCCATTTTATCTCTAATAAATTTACTTAATTTTGCATAAGATTCGTGAAATAATTCGGCTAATAAATAACCACTTATATCAACCCTTTTATAAACATAACTATCCCTATCACTTGGAGGAGATACATCCTTAACAGTGTTAAAAATTTGTTTTATTAAATAACCTAAATATTTCCCCTTATTTTTAAAATGAGGAATATTAGGAAATACATCCATTGTCAAAATATATTTTACTTGATCTATTGATTGATATTTAACAAGAGATTTCAAATATTCAATTGCCTTATCTTGTGTATATATTGCGAAATCATTATCTACAATAGAAGGTCTGATAAAAGTTTGAAAAAACTTATCTTCGACTTCACTATTATTTACTCCAAATATTGCTTCGTATATATCCTTGTCACTTTCAATTCCTAATGCTCTAAAAAATAATACAAGTGGAATATTTGTATTAATAGAAGGAAGACTTACCAATATTCTACCAGGTGATTTAATTATATGTTTTTTTTCATCATTTTCTTCATCTTCATTTTCATTATTTAATGATATATTTTTTCTGTCTTTAACAACCATAAATTGTACGGTTTTTGGAGATAACATATTTTCACCAGAATCTGCTGTACATCTTATCATAGCTTTATGACTATATTGATCATCTTCTTTCAATTTACTTATAAATAGTCTATTAGTTGTTATACGTTCTTGTGATATAATTACTTTTTCTTTACCATCAATAATAAAATATCCACCAGTATCATATATACATTCTCCCAATTTTCTTAATACTTCGTAACCTTGACTATTTAACATACAAATATCACTATGAAGCATAATTGGGATACTTCCGAATGCAACTCTTTTGAAATTCTTTTGAATTATATTATTATCAACATCAGTTATTTCTATAAGAATATTTGCATACATATTACTTTCATATGTCAGATTTTTCAATCTTGCATCATTTGGTGTAATTAATTTAGCATCACCATCTTCATATGTTATTGGTCTGTCTATAAAAATCTCATCTCCATTTTTACCCCCAATATAAATATCCGTTTTCATTCTAATGTTATTCAAATCGTCATATTTGATCATTGTAATTGGATTATAAGATTTGATAATTTCAGGAATGTATGTTTTTATAAGTTTGCGAAAACTATCGATATGATGTCCTGTAAATGGATATTTATGATCATTGAAATAAACATCTAATATATCAAATGAATTCATATATACTCTACAATTATCAATATAAAAAATTAATCTATTTATAAATTAAGTATTGTTTTTTTCATTATGATTAATGATATTAATGATTATATTGATAAATGCAACTATAACTTAACGCATTATGATGTATCTCTTATTGTACATAAAGTTTTTAAAGATAAATATAAATATATAGGAGATAAACAATGGACATATTATGATAACAATGACAATGTTTGGAAAAATGATAAAAAAAATGAAAAAATGAAATTTGATATAAAAACCATTATTTCTGATCTTTTTGTAACAAGATCTTTACATTGGTACAAAGAATCTCAAAAATGTGATAATATTAATGACGAAATACACGCTAAAATGATGTCTGAAAAAATGATTGATGCAAGTTACAAATTGAAGAATAATTCTTTTATATTGATAGTTATTAGAGAAGCTCAATCATTTTTTGATTATCAAAATGATTGATAATAAAAAGTTAAAAACTATTTATCAAAAAATAGATCTAAGTGATATACAACAAAAATATTATAATCAAAAAGTCCCGGATGATATTGTATATTTTTATAATGATTCATATTTTTGTTGGAATATAGTAAAGGATTTTGTTGTATCTTGTAATAAATATTTATTTCTCAAATCACATAATATAACATTACATATATATTATCTTGATAATATCAATATCCCATCCACAAAATTATATAGTGTTTTGAAAAATTGTATAACAATTACAAAATACTTTGATATGCAAATAAATTTCGACATTCATATAGTGTTATATCCTGAAAAAAGATATTTACCGTTAAAAAATGAGATTTTAGATTGTAAGAATATTAATGGAGGTTTTACCTTTTTAAAATCTGAAAAAATATTTATATTTCGTGAAGAAGAGTTATCCAAAACAGTTCTACACGAAATATTACACCATTGTAATATGATTCATATCGATGAATATAATGAAAATAATATAAGAAGATTGAAACAATGTTTTAATATTTCTCACAAAACAAAACTAATACCAAACGAAGCTGTTGTTGAGTTTTTTGCAACAATATTTCACTCAAAGTTCATGTCATTTGAAACTCAAATACCATATCAAATCATTTTGAATCTCGAGAAAGATCACTCAATAAAACAAAGCAATAAGATAAAAATTTTACAAGGAACGCACGAGTGGTACGAAAAAACCAATGCATATTGTTATATTATATTTAAGACAATATTGTTATTAAATGATGAGAATTTTTTGAAAAATTATAACTTAAATCAAAACTTTATCACATCATTTATCATTGAAAATAATAAAATTCCACATATTGATATTGATCAAACTGATAAATCACTAAGAATGACTTTATTTGGTTAGAAATTTATATATATACAATCATCATTTGAAAATAAATGAGAATATTTCCAAAAAGGTAGTTTTATACCAATTGATTTATCTTTTAAATATTCTAATTCAATTGTATCATTTACAATATTCATTTTAGCATTTAATGCATTTTTTTGAATATCTAAAAATTCTCTCTGCTTTTCGTCTAATTCTAAATTCGACAATCTCAATGTTTTTTCTTTTTGATGATAATGTTCATTTTCCTCATCTTTTGTGTTATTTTTTGATAAAATATCATATTCAATATATTTATTTTTAATGTTAAGAAGTTCTTCCTCTGCTTTTTTGATAGTATTATTCAATAATCTACTTATTTCAGAGTTTCTAATTTCAGTTTTGATATTTTCTTTTTTCCGTTCTTTTTTCTCATCTGATTCCTCTTTTTTTTCAACATCTTCTGTGAATTTTATAAATGGAGATACTAATTTATTTTCCATATTAAGATCCTTCAAATTTATTGTAATCATAGAAACATCAAAATCATCTATTTGATTACAATTATTAAATACTATTTTATAAACAGGAGATTTGAGATCAATAAATTCTTTTACAATTGAATTATTTTTATATAACAATGATGTATATCGCTTATTAAATTTTTTCATCACATTTTCATCAGATAAATAATCCATTTTATTACTTTTTTTATCGAATACTACAATACTAATATTGATAATTTTAATTTCATGATCAATATAATCACAAGAAATTTTGAGAAATGTAGATTTATCAGATATATTAATTTCTTTATTATGACAAATTTGTAATTGATCTTTTTTGATTTTAAATATATTATATTGAGTTATATCTTTATTATTGATATCTACAAGATGATTGATAGTTTCAATAGAATCTGTATCAATAATATTTTTATATTTATCTAAAATTTCATCAGAAGATTTTGAATCAAAAAAACAATAACCTTCTAACGAATTTTTGTCATATTTTTTGGAATCAATATTTTGTCTTTCGTAAATTGTTTCATCTTTACTATGGACCTCGTGAACATCGTCTAATTTGATACTACAGGAATTCAAATCTTTAAATTTCAAAATATTATCAATATATTCAACGAGATGACTATAAAACTCTTCTTTTTGAAGTTTGTCTTTTAAAATATTTAATTGTATTTTTCCCAATTTGAAAGTTTTATGAAGCATTTTACACTGTTGAGGATCATCGGTTAAAAATATTTCACAAGGTCTGGTTTTTACATGTAATTCAGTGTTTGAAAAATTTTCCTTATAAGAAAAAAACATAATAAACGATAGAATAAGTATAAATAAAAACATTATAATAAGTAAACGATACATTTAAGAATATCTATATACACACTCTATAATGTCTATAGAAGATATAAATTATCTTAAAAAACAAAGTATTCGACAATCTTACACATTTTTAGTTGATAGCAGTAGTAGAGATAGAAGAATATATCCTTATCCATCTGAATACTCTATTGAATTTCAAACACCTTTTAAATATGTAATTGGAATGGAACTATTAGATGCAAGTATACCAAAGACAATGTATAATATTGATGATAATAATAATAAACTTTTTTTCCAAATTTTAGAAAATGAAGATGATATATTGGAACCAATTCTGGATGAAAATGGAGAATATTCATATGACAAATCAAACTTTCAAATGATTGAAATAGCACCAGGTGATTATACTTCAAAAACCTTAATTGAGAAAATAAGATCTTTATTACAAGAATATGATTTAAATATCATTTCCTATAGTACCCCAATTGATTTGACAAATCGTATATATTTCTTATCATCAAAATCTTTTATTTTGGATATGCAACAATCCACAATTGCAGAAGTTTTAGGTTTCGATTTACACACAATTGATAATGAAAAAAATAAAACAAATTATGCTTTTCAACCTATGAATAAATTACCAGGTTGTGAAAAACTATTTTTCAGTATTAAACAAGATGATGGAACATATAGAATAAATTCGCCTGGTATGATGTATTTACTTGGATTTAAGTATCTTATATTAAAATGTCCGGAAATAGAAGAACATTTATATAGATCATTATCATATTCAAAATACAGCTTAGGACTTGCAAAAATCCGAATTAATAGTTACGGATATAATGATGAAAAAACAACATTTATGAAAGTTCCGTTGCGCGAATTTCATCCCATTGGAAAATTAGCAAAATTAACATTTAGATTTGAAACAAATAACGGTGAATTATATGATTTTAAAGGGGTTAATCATAATTTGACTTTTGCTATTTATTATTATGAACCACAATATCATAATACAGTTTCAAATTCTATATTAAACCCTGAATATAATCCAAACTTTATTGAATATATGTACAAACAAGAAGATAAAGAAGGTGATTCTGATGAAGATGAAGAAGACTTATCGAGAGATAATTTGGAAATCTATAAAAAACGCGAATTAGAATTTAGTCCATCGGGAATAATAAATAAAAATAACCAAACTGCATATGAAACTGTAAAACGAGAAATCAATAATGACAAACAACTTGAATATTTAAGATCAAAAATAGAAACAGTTTATGAAGATGACAGCTCTTATGAAGATTCTTCAGAAGATGATTTATAAATAGGTTTTATCAGGAACTTCATATACTGGTTCGGTTTTGTCTTTTTCTTCTGATAATTTTTTAATTAGTTTGTCAATTTTTGATTTGGTCATGTTTTTGTTTTTCACAAGATCCAAAATTTTTGAGTATTCAGTATTTTTTAATTCGTTCACAAATGATTTTTCCTCATCTGTAAGAATATTCAAAGAAAACTTTTCAACGATCTTTTTGTTTTTTTTAAATGAACCTATAAATACAAAAACTGAAATAATTGAGATAAGACTTGTTATATAAAAATAATTTATTTTTACCATTCTTTCTTTAAATAAAAAGAAGATAAAAAATATAGCTATATAATATAGTACAATATATATAAAATGGCTGAATTAGATCAAGTATATGGTGGAATTTCAGACAATGATCAGCAAATGTACCAAGACGAAAAACAAGAATTTGGTTCTCAACCAGAATATGCAAATTCTATACAACCTCCAGTAAACCAACAGCAAAATGTTCAACAACCTACACAACCCATGTTGCAACAGATGCAACAAGTTCAACCTGTACAATCTAGAAGACAATATACACCATCTTATTCTTTCTGGGATAGAATGGTTTTCAAAAGAAATGAAGTTATTAAACTTGGAATTTTTTCATTAGTAATTCTTCTTGCAATAGCATTGGACAAAGTAATAAACTGTTATTTATCAAAGTATTTATCTGAGAATTCTCTATCCGATACTCAAGAATTTTTCATTAGATTATCATATCCGATTTTTATCTTTTTATTCATCTGGGTTACGAAGTCTTTGTAAATAATTACTAAATTTGTTTCTAATATTTTGAATTTTTTCTTTTTCTTCATCTGTAACATTTGCAAACATTACATTCGTGTGAAATATAAAACAAACCACTGCAACCACAAATACAATAAAAGAATATGTTATAAAATTCGCTGAAATATTTCCGAATTCTGGAATTTGTCTTAATTTGAAATTAATTTCATCAATTTCTTTTTTAATTTGATCAGTTACTAGTAAATATTCTTTATATATTGATGGATCAATATATGTTATTCCTCTATCATCTACGAAAAATGAGATATATGATGATTCTTTTTTTCCGAAAAAATATTCTAACAAATCTTGTTTTTTGTTTTTTACTGTATCTGGAATTTCATCATACAAGTGTTTATAAAGAATAAAATATAATATAACCTTTTCTTTATTAATTTGTTTTTTTTCTATTTTTATTGTTTCGTTTTCACTAATATTTTCTTGATTTTGGATTTTATCAAATATATCTTTTGTATTTTCACGATTGTACTCATCAAACAAATTCTTGAAATGCTCAAAGCCTACTGTTTCGACACCCGCTTTTTTGTTATCATCAGTTATATTGAATATTTTATTCTTTATATCATATACATGTTTGTCAAAGCTGTCATAGTATTCCTTTATATTTTTCAAAATCGGATGAATATTTGAAGAATATAATGATTTATGAACAAATTGTAAAATAATTGCAATGATGATTCCTATAAACATATCAGCAGTAAATAAAGATTTTACATATTCTGGTGTTAGTTTTTCATCATCGAAATCAACATCTTCAATAAATATTTTAACTATTGGAATGGTATATAAAATAATTGCTGAAAATATTAATCCGATTGTCAAAATTATATATAAATATATTAATAAACCAATCAGTGAATTTATTGCAAAAATAAGAAAGGACAATGGTTCGTTCAAATCTGCTGCATCGCAATATTTTTCTTCATCTCCATTTACATCACTTTCTGAACAGCTGCTTTCCCCATTTCTTTTGCAATGAATGAATTTAACATATTCTAAATACTTATATTTTAAAGTCTCTTTTATAATTGTATCTTTATCATGCTTAAGATTATACCAAAAAATTGTAAACACTATTATCATAAAATTGATAAATGATAAAAAGGCAATTACAAGTACTAATGCATATGAACCATATTTGCCCAATCCATAAATAAACAAATTAATTACTGATTGGAAAATCGCAAAAATATTAACTTTTTTTAATAAAGGATATTTGAGTTGTTCCTCGTTCATTTTAATCTATTTTTATATATTATTTTTTCTTATGAAACAAATCAAATGCTATTAACATAAAAACAATCATTTGTATTATCAATGCATAAAATTGTTTCGATGAAGTTATAATGGTGGCTTTTTTAATCTTTGATATACACTCATTTATTTCTTTTTCTTTTTGTTTTACACCATATATTACATCTTGAGTTAGATTATATTGATCTATTGTAGAGGTATCAAATAAAGTATTTGTATCATAATCAATAGCTTTTACCCACGATATTTCTAATAATTCTTCATATAGATATTCATTATATTCTAATTTTTTTATTATGAGGAATGCAATTGTATTACCAATTTTCTGTTTTGCATCTAGATTTTCATTTGAATTACAAATTGTATTATTTTTGATCTCTTCTTGATAATCACAATTGTGAATGTAATTATATATATACTCTTTAATATGTTGATTAAAATTTGCTTTTAACTCTCCAATGTTATCAACAGGATATGAATTATCCAAATATGTAAATATACTGGAAATGAATAAAATTAAACAACAATATATAATCAATCTCGACGATATGTATTGATGTATCAATGCTTGTTTGTTAACATTTTTTTTTGAGATAATGTATAAATAAATATAAATGAGAAGAAAAAAACTCCAAAAACATATTTGTGTAAAAATATAAACATTATAATAAACAGTATTGGAATGAAAGAAATCATTTGAAATAATGTAAATATCTTCATAAAATCTTTTTTCTTTTATTAAATTTCGTAAATTTTCAAATCTGAAAATATATGCTAAAGTAATAATAAACAAGATAAATAAGGTTATTAACATCATATGTAAACCAAGTTTCAAAGTGGAACTTTTGAGATAAAACAAACACTCTTTATTTTTCATTGATTCCAAAATTTGGGAATAAAGGTTAGTCATTATTCTTTAAAAATATGTAATATTTTAATTAGTCCTATATAAAGCTAACATTTGATGAAAAATAAATGACTGTTACACATACCAAATTGAAAGTTATAAAAATACTCAATGAAATTAAAAAAGAAATTTTTTATGTTTTAGAAGACGATGCTTTATATTTGACAAACTTCAATTTATGGACAATGTTTTTTCACGAATTAATGATAATTCTTAAAAACACACTGGACAAAATAGAAGATATCTATTTTACATACATATTAAATCCTAGATTGAGTTATTTACTTAATACATTGGGTCAAAGACAAGATGTTCAATTTTTTCAACATCAATGATTTTTCCAGACAACTGTCTTATTTTTTTCTGAATTTTTTCAATATTGCTACATTCTTGAAATGAGTTTGTTTTATTGTTCCGAAAAAACCAATGTAATTTTCCTTTTTTAATGTATTGCTTAATTTTTTTAATGTCTTCGTCTTGAATTGAATGACTTTCAGTATCTATATGAAAAGGAGTTTCTGTATAATTAAGAGTTAATCCATTTGAAGTTTCCTCAAATCCCTTTATAGAAATTTCACCATTATGCTCTTTTTTATGACAAGATTTACAAAGAGCGACAAGATTATGTTTAATATTTTGATGGAAATTTTGAAAATTTCCATTTTCATCACTTTTACACTGATATTCGATATGATGTGTATCATATGCTTTTTCACCACAAATTTTGCATTCATTCAAAAAAAGTTTGTTGTTATATTTTGATTTTTTTGGGTTTAACATTATATTATCTAAACCATCGATCTCTTTTCTAACATTTTCTGCAACTTTCATAAAATCATTGGGCATATCAAGAGATTTACAAACTTCTAAACCATATGTGTCAATCCCTTTACCATCTTTGAGAATTCTTTCATATTTAATCACCCCATTTTCTTCAAATGATATATGAATATGTTTAATAAATATGTTTTTGTTTACATATTGGTTTACAGTTTTGATTTTTATTAAATCATGAAGATGTGTTGCAAAAATAAAAGCTGTGTTTTTCTTAATCAAAGTATCAATTGAACTTGATACTATTGAAAGTGCTGAAATTATCTCTGTCCCATTGCAAATTTCATCACCCAAAACAATACTATTACGATCACATCTTTGCATGATATTACGCAATTCAGACATTTCAACCGTAAAACTACTTAATCCTTTATAGATATTATCCATACCAGAAATTCTTGTAAATAAATGATAATATGGATTAAAAGTAAAATCATGTGACGCTACAAACATTCCAGCCTGAGCCATTACAATATTTAGTCCAATTGATTTCATATAACTGCTTTTGCCAGAAGAATTGATTCCATATAAAAGCATTCCATTTTTATGACAATTTAAATCTACATCATTACCAATATATTCAATATTATCATTTATTCTCTCGATGATTGGGTGTCTTACATATTTTGCATTAATAAAAGATGTTTCTGTTTGTTGAATTTTAGGTCTATAATATCTATAATGATATGCATTATAAGCATTTGAACATGCTACATCTATTTTACAAATTTCGATGATCAAATCATCAATTATATTACTATATTTATGAACAAAAGTTTTCACAAAATCTTGATAATATTTCCTAACCTGATTAATAATAACATTTTGGATTCTGTCCATTTCCATAGATGAATTTAATATGTCTTTATTGATAATTCTAACATTGTTAGCAATTTGAGACTTGATTGTGAAATCGATCATAAAATCATTATTTTTTTGTTTAGCATAATCAAATCTTTTTTTTGTCATTGAAATATGAAAACCATCTTTATCGCTATAATCTAATTTACATAAAGTATTGTCACCGTCATCAATTGAATTAATTTTATCACAAAAAGATTTGATTTTATTATAATATGTTTGAAATTCAACAACAAGTTCATCTATATTTTCATAAATCCCTACTTTAAAAATATTTCCTTTTATATCATTTAAATTATATTTAGATACCTCATTGAAATCAAGTATGTTACGATAATAATTAATCATTTCTTGATATTCAAAAGAAGACTTATTATAGAAATTATCCAAAATAAGAATGCAATTTTCCACTGAAGTATGAAAACCAATCCAATCTTGAGGATTAAACTTCTCTAATATCATTTTTCTTTTGATTCTTTCTATATCAAGAATTCCCTTCAAGTGTTTCATAATTTTTATGAAATTGTTATTATTTAAAACAAAATCAATTTGATCATATCTATCATTGAGAATATCAATATCAACAATTGGATTCAATAAAATATCTTTAAAATATCGAGATCCAAAAGATGTACAACACTTATTCAAAATATCAATAAGAGGTTTTTCATTTTTATCATTACTTATAATATTTAATTGAAGAACACTATTGAATTCAATGTTTAAATATTTAGTATCATTCAAGATTATAGGTTTATTGAGATTTTTTACAATATTTACATTATGTTCATATGCAAATTGTAGTAAACAACATAAAGCAATTCTACCATGATGATATTTTTCGATGTTTAGATTTTCAATGGTGGATAACATATTATGATTAGGAAAAGCTTTTTGTAAAATATCATTTTGATATAAAATATTTTTCATTAATGTCAAATACTCAAAATTTTCCCAAACATCGTGAATAAGTGTATTATGACATTTAATGTTTTTCAAAATATTTGTTTTATGATAATCACAATATTGTTTATCAGAAAGTAGAATCACTTCACAAGGATTATATATAGAAATAATTCGAAAGACTTCGTCATAAGAAAACTCTACATCAAATTTCGACGATCCTGCTTCGAAAACAAACGAATTACCTGTTGATAAATCAATACCAGATATTCCAACAATTGGTAAATTATTAATAATTTCAAAATATAACAGAAGCATATAATTGCTTTTTTTATCATCAACATTGATATTCATCCCTGGACTCAATATATCAGTTACCTTTCTCTGGGGATTTGGAGGGTCAGTTACTTGTTCTACTAAAACAATTGTATAATTATGATTCAATAATATGTTTGTAAATTTACTTATTGTATAAATGGGGAATCCGGCCATAAGTGGATTATTCAATGATACTTCTGTAATTGATTTGTTTTTCCTCGATATTTGAATGTGACAAATATCAGCAATGTTATAAATATAGTTTGATATATCATCTTCAATTGAATATAGTTCAAAAAAACTTCCTACTTGCATCAAAACAATACATTTATCACCATATTTCTCTCTGTATGATTTGTGATATGTTAAATATTCTTCAATTATCATTATGACAATGATGTAAAATTAATTATCACATATATAAACTAATAAAATCTTTATATATATTAGATGGATACTTTTTTGAAAACTATCTCAAACGACTTAGAAAATCATTGTAAAAATATAGATAATTTTAATAAAGACATGTTATCTGCTCTTGAAAAGTCTGGTAACGATACAATAAATACTTTATTGAGCTTGATTTCAATTGATACAAATATACCATCGGAAAAACAAAATAAAAAAAGAGATACAACATATAATCCATTTAGTGAATAAATAATATAAAATAAATATAGGTAAATGTCAACAGAACAAGGTGATAGTCTCCATCATCTGTTAAAAAACGAATTCATAACCGAAAAACTTTTAAAAAATATAGAACATAATCAACAATATGAATCTGTTATAGGTTTATTGAATAATATAACAAACGAGAAAGAAAAAGTAAATGATAAAATATTCATTATAACAGCTGCATATGATAAAATCTATAAGAAATACAATAGTATATCTCTTGTTGTACTTGTTCTTTCTTCAATTGCAACATTATTAGAAGCATTACGATTGAGTATAGTTGATTACATTGCGAAACAACAACCAACTATAAGTATTGAAACCATATCATTTATAATGAATTTAGTGATTTTATTCATTGGTACAGTGATTACTATATCAAGTAGTATAATAAGATTCCGTAACTACAGAGAAATATTAGAACAATTGAAAGATAGTCAAGCTATTTTGATTTCATATAGAGATAAATATAATAAAAAATATCAAAAAGTTTTGAATTTATTAGCATTGGATGTATTAGAAGAAGATGAGATACATACTATAACTGAAAAAATTAATGAATATGATGATGCTATTAAATCAGTGAATGTCTTACAATACCTAAGAAATGATGAAATCATAAAATTCAACAAATATAAAGCATTTTTTGAATTTGAAATGCGAAAAATAGACATTGACAAACAGGTCGCTATAAATAAATATGAGAATACTAGTGGAATAAAGAATATAATAAATAATGAGAAGTCTAATCCAAAAATAGATGATATGAATAAATATTCAAAAATTCAGAAATTGAAAAGATTTTTACAACAAAAAAAAGAAGCTCAACCATCGAATGATATTATAGTTGAAGATCTTCAAGATGTTTGACTATAAAAAACTTGGTTTGTTTCATTCTGGCGATATTTTGTTACAGATTTGAAAAAGAGTACATTTCATTGTAAATTATCATATTATTATAAACTTTTTAATTTTTTTCAAAAATTTAAAGAAATGTACTCATTTTGATAAATCTAATATAAAATTTATATAAGAGTTATCAGACTTTAGAAACTGTAAGGAAATGTATCAGGCTAGTATTCGTGGTAAAAAAAAACATCAAAAATTTCATCATGTAAAAGTTGATAATTTCAATGTAGATAATGAAAATACAGAGTATGCATATGTAAAAAAACTTTTAGGAAATTGTAATGTTAGTCTTATAACAAATTCTGGAATTGAAGCAATTGGAATTATAAGGGGTTCATTACGAAAATTTAATACAAGAATCGTTATTGAAGTTGGAGATATTGTAGTTGTTTCAAAAAGAGAATATCAATCGGATAAGGTTGATATAATACATAAATACAATCCTGATCAAGTTCAATGTTTAATCAATGAAGAAAAATTGTCTCATATTATACTACATATTTATAATAATGTTAATGTTATTTCAAATAAAAAAAGTATTGAATATGAAAATGATTCATATATAGATTTTGGATATGTATCAAGTGATTCAAATTAGATAAGTCATATAAGAATATTTACTTTTATTATAAACACCATGATATATTTAAACGATGTTTGGTGTGTATATTTTCACGATCCATTAGATTTCAATTGGGATTTGAAAAGTTATCATAAGATAACACAAATAAATTCGGTTGAAGATTTTGTTGATTTATTTCAAACATATATTGACATATTTCAAAATGGTATGTTTTTTATAATGAGAGAACATATAACTCCAAGATGGGAAGATGAATATAATAGAAATGGAGGTTGTATTTCATTTAAAATTTCTAAATCAGAAATGAAAGACAAATTTTTTGAAACTTGTTCAAAATGTCTTGGTGAAACTATGGGGAAAAACAACGAATTTTCACTTAATATAAATGGGATTTCCATGTGTCCCAAAAAAAATTATTATATCATCAGATTATGGTTGAAAGAAAATAAATATTCATCGAGTGACAATTACAATATTAATATTCCAAAGTTTTCTACAATGTTATATAAAAATCATTATAATGAAAATTAAAACATATAAGAAATATATATGAAATATTTTTATGTCTATTATTGTTGAAACATCTTTAGATACATTGTATCAAAATGTATGTTCAAAAAAATTTATAAAAAATCTTTTTTCAATGAAAGATAAAGAAAGTATTAAAAAATACCATGATGGGAAAAAAATGGTGTTTGACAGACTTTATAATGTTAAAGAACTTGATGATATCGATGAATTAAAACATATTAAAATTCCTGAAGAAATGACAAATATGTTAGAAAAACATCTAGGTCATATAGATATTATTTTTTCAACAACACATGAAGTAATAAAACACGATGATGAATGTATAATTTTGAAATATACTTCCATCTTAACAAAACCAGAATTTATTTATACTATTGTAGGTTCTGCAAAATTAATCCTTTATGTCAAAATGTTAAAAAATAAGAATGATGCAAGTAAAATAACAATCCACTCTATCAAAAGATTTGTAAATGTAAATACGATTGTTGATGATAATCTTATTTTAAATACTGAAAATAATAATATTTTGAATAATATTTATGAAGATGAAAAATTACAAATCAATGAGAGTTTAATAAAAATGTCAGAAACATTATTGGGAAAGGAACTAGTTCAAGAATGTATCATCCCGTATATAAATAAATTGTTTTCAGATGCTATAACTGTTATTCAAAATACATATATGGCAAAATTAATGCGTTATTTATCACATAAAGATATTAAAATTTATAAAAAAAAATAATTAGAACTCTTGTTGTGAAAGACATAATTTAATTTCACCCAATGATGCGATACTATATTTTAGTATAATAGGATATGAATTTTTGAGATAAATTTCTACATTTGAACATAGATTTGTACATTTTGTAAAAATTGAGAGATATTTCAAGCTAAATACTCCTTGTATTATTTCTCTGGATTCAATATCATTTGTTTTGTTTATAATAATATTATTTGATTTTTCTGTTCCCAATATAGTTTCTTGTGAACAAAAGTCTCCTTTGCAACTAAGAAATAATTGATTTTCTATATTTCTTATTTCAATATATTCAGCAAGATTATGCATATCTCTGATTATTTTTTGAAGATAAGTTGAAGGCATAGTAATAATTGTATGGAAATCGACTGGTGGAATTTCTATATTAAGGACATCAATATCTAATGTTGCAAGTTTGTAATTTGTTTCAACATTTTTCTCATTATTCATTATTTTGATTCCTAGATTTCCTGGATCATTCTTTTTCATATACAAAACAAGGAGATCATTTGTATTTATTGTTTTGATTAACATATGGAATTTTAACATACATATACCAACATGTGTCTTTTTCTCACAAAAAAACTCTTCGAACTGATCTGAGTTCATTTTCAAATGAATAAGGACAATATTTGTATTATCCATTGCAACAATCTTGATACCAGTATTGTCTATCTCAAGATTGACATCGGTCAATATATCTTTCAAAGCATCTACTACTTGTTTGAATATAGGTGCCTGAACAGTCTTTATATTAAAAATATATTCATCATTTTCCATATTTTTATTTTACTATAAGGTATCAGCTTTAAGTCTTTTTAGAATTCATAAAAGATTCCATTTCTGATTCATATTCATTACATATCTCTCTTATATTATCCCAATCGTGTTTTTGATCTTTTTTTTGTTTTTTTTCTTTTTCTTCAATTTGCCAAACTTCCGACAGTATATCAATTGGATTTGATTTGTGTTTCTCAATTAGTAACATAACATTTTCTTTAGTGATATTTTCAGGACACTGTGACAAAATACTTTCAACTAAATTATGCATATCTTTATTTATATCGCATGTATTTATATATATTTATATTTTTTTATATTTGTATCAATAAATGATTTTGCAATTTCATATGCCATTTTTTCATAAGGATGCTCTGTTATATGATTAGATTGCTTGACATCACTTATATTCTTTGGTGTATTAGATGTATATGAAAAATACATACATTCTTTACTGACAGGATCATAATATATTATATCATCTATATCAGGATTCGCTCTTTTATTTTCAACTTGTATATCACATTTTGTGTAACCTAGTCTATTCAATAATTCTTTCATTTCTCTAGGATACTGTTTTTGGTATACATGAATTTTTTCGTGAACTAATGTATTTGTTAAATTATCATCATTTTCAGATATAGCTATAAATTTGTTTATATTTCTTCGAGATAAAAAAATCACATCGTTCCTGGTATGTGGAAACCCGTCTTCATATTCATGTTCTTTATAATTTTGTGTACAAGCAATTTTCCATTTTAATCTAGATATAGGTTCACAAGAAAAATGATGATATTTGTGTTGTTTTAAAAAATTATCAGCCCTTTCACAGCATTTTATTAATTTTGTTTTTTCTTCTGTGGTTAGATTAACACCACATTTTTTGATAATGTTTTTATATTCTTCAGAAGAAGATACTTTCCTAGCAAATAAATCAGCCTTACTTAAATTGGAAATATATTTGTCACTATCTTCTGTCAAAAATCGAGATATTTCGTTTTGATCTAAAAAAATAATATTATCTTGAATTGGTTCCTTCTTCGTTAAGAAATATAAACTAAATATCAGAATTATTATCAAAGTAAAAAAGATATAATAAATATGTTTCATTCTAAAGAATAGTTTTATTTTTTTAACGCATCATATGTTGAACAGCCACAATGTTCAAATCACTCAATCTGAAATATTCGGATTTTCCATTTGGTAACTGTCTTTTGATAATATATGGTAATTTTCCTTGTCTCATTTCTTCAAGTGCTATTTTACGAAAATCCATATTTGTTTTGATAGTATCTTCTATTTTTATAAAAGGTTCGCCTCCTAAAGACAATTGATTGGTTCTCAAACTAATGATTTGATTAAATTCATATTTTGTCATAATTGGTTTTGAAATTTTGACTTTATCAAGATTTGCCATTGTTTTCTGATAATCATCAAATTGAACTTTCTTTTTCGAAGTCATTTATATTAACTTCTTATAAATAGTTTATATCATTTTTTTCCATTTTTCTTACCACCTGCTAATGTAAATGTATTCTTTGTATAATTTATAGCTTTACTCAGTTTATTAAAAAATTCATCTTCTGTTTCATATATATCTATTTCAATTTGATTAAAACATGTGTGTGATACAGGTAAACGACGATTGTCAATATCTAATTTTTTTGATCTTGATATGATATTCAAATTGTATTTAATTTCTGGTTTGTAAAAATCTATTCCCGTCCAAAACTGTAAAAGATTCTTTATAAATGTAACTCTGTCTTCTTGTGATTTAAAACGATGTTCTTTGAAAAATATATTATTGATATATGAATGATAAACTTGAATATATCTTATATAATCAACATCATCTACAGTGATATATTGAAAAATATTATCTGATAATTTGCTTAAAACTTCATTGGTTATCTCTTCCTTTGTCAATATTTTATCAATCAAATCAAGTGAAGCGTTTTTATATTGAAAAAGTCTTCTCAAAATTTTATCAATACCGTCTGCAAAACATCTATGATAATTTTCAAAATCTATATTGATATTTTGATTTTTGAAAACTGGAATTGTATTATGAATATTTAAATGTTTCGCTAAATCAACAATATATTTATCTATATTGTCGACAGTTATTTTGTCACCATCATCCTTATCATATTGTATTTTATATTGTTCATTATAGTACATATCGATATTGTTTAATTCTGATTTATTTTCAGACTTCATAAGATCTAAATATACCTTTGTAACTTCAGGAAAATCATTAGAAATAAAAAATACATGTTCTTCACCTTTCATTTTATTATATTTAAATTTAAAAGTATTTAATATATATGATGATAAATGATGCGGTAGTTTATATTTTTTAATCATAAAAAAAGACAATAATTGTCCTATAAATTTATAAAATATTTGATAAATTGCTTCATCATTTCTTGATATAAATTCATTGAATTCATTTTTTTTGTCTATATCCTTCTCAAAAAAATTATTCATTTTTGTCAAATATGATATATGTTCTGGTGTAAATGCAAATTCTGGATTAAAACAATATTTAGAACAATCATATGGTCTTATAAAAACTTGTAAATCGAATAATTCTCTTGAAATATTAGTGATCATTTGATTACTTACGCCTCCATAATCTTGTACTATGGATTTTTCAAACAATATTTCATTATATAATTCATAATTATCTACCTTTATTTTATTATCAAATATTTTTGCACCGAAAGATGGATCTTTTATACAATTATAAAATAATGATATTAATGATGGAAAGTTTATTACATTGATAATATCATAGCGATAAATCGGATCTGGTTTAAAAGTTTTAAACATAATTGTTATTTGATTATCAGATAGATTTGTCATATTTTGTTGGTTTGTACAAGTTTTAATTAATTTATTTCTGAATAATTTATATTTGTTATCAATAGATTTGAACTTTGAAACACAAACACTTGATGTTTCTTTTGAAATTGAATTATTTTCAAGACTTTCTAAATCAACTAATGAACCTTCTGTGAAATTTTTATTAATTCTTTCTTTGATATTGTAACGATATATATATTTATCATATTGGGTATCACGAAATATTTTTTGAATATAGCCTTCTCTCGGTAAATATGGAAATTTTTGTTTTAAAGTAATTGATGTCCAGTTTTCATCTTGAACATTTTTCCTTAACAGTTTTAATATTTCCACAGATTCTATCGATAAATATCCTTCTTTTTCTAAAAATTCTAAATTTATTGGTATGAAACAAAAAATATCAGATTGTTGTAATAATGCATTATATATTGTACTATTTTCTGAAATTTTTCTATTTGTTAAGGGATTTATTAAATGAAAATCATCATTCTTCTTCATGACACCCTCTTGCCACCATCTTTTCAATTGATAAAAATCAAAAAAAGCATATTTATCTATCTTTATTTTATTATTTTGATTCAAATAGTTAACATCGCTTCTTCTTTTCATATTAGTTTGCTTATTGTTTTTAACCTTTTTTTGAATTTTCTTTTTTGGATCATATGGATTTCCATTTCTAATTATACCAAAATTATCAAAACATTGATCTGATATTAAGACGTTTTTAGATGTTTTTTTTGTATTGTTTGGATCTATTTTCATATTTGATTTCGGATTTTTGACTCCTTTATCACGAATCCATTTTTCACATTCAGATTTTGAATAAATATCGTCAAATCCCATCCTATATGTACTATATAATTTTTAAATTTCAGAATTAACAAAATAATCAATTGCTGTATTACAAACTTGATAACAATAATTTTCAATCGTTTCTTTTAATGGGGATCCTACATAAGATGATATTATAGTATCAAGACATTGTTTATTATTTATAATTATTTGTTTTCATATATCTCTAAATAAGGATATTCTTAAAATGAGTACATTTCACAAGAAAATCTTAAAAAAATATAAACCTTTATGAAAATTTAAAATTAATGATGAAATGTACTCTTTTTACAATATCGTACAAATAAATAACAATAAAAATACTATTAAAAATAGCCACATAAACAGATTTCTGAGAGTAGTATGTTTTGCAAGCCTGATTTTGTTTTTAAGAATAGGAAATAGTTGACAACTCAAAACATTAGCATTTGATACAGCAGATTCAAAAGTTGTCGGGTTATATAAACTTTTCCCATTATGTGTACCTAAATTGTACAAATTTTCAAATAGTACACTTTCAAATGCAAATGGGGAAGTATTTATATTTGCAACATATCCCGATCCGTTCATCCTCCAAATGTTTTTATTTTTGTCCCATATTGTACCTGGTTCGAGAATTGCTATATAATCTTCTGTTAATTCAGGTATTTCATCTTTTAATTGATTAAATACTTCTGTAATTAACTCTTCTTTATTACACTCGTGTGCAGTTTTATTGATTCTCGTACTTTTATTATTTGGTAAAGAAACAGCAATGCTTACAACTGTTTTAGATTCGATTTCATTAAATTTCATATATTTACTCATTATTTTATTAAAAAGACCCCATTCTGTTGTAGGGAAAATATATCGATCATTTATATTTATTTCTTTGTTCCAATGAAAAGTCATTGTTATATAATTTATATATTCAGTATTTAATGCTTTTTCCTCTAATTTTTCAATATTTCCAAATGCATTTACTATATTCGTTTGTTTTAAAATTGAAATAAGATTTATAGGGGGGATGGCTAATATAAATTTATCAGCATCATAAGTTTGTTCAATACCATTATGTAGAATGTCAACAGAAGTTATTTTATTATCAGAATAATGAAATTTTTGAACAGCACAAGATGTCATTATAGAAACATTTTTGTTAACTAAATAATCATTCCATTTTTTAAATAAGTATTCGTCATTAGGTTGGTTTGGAACATATAATTTGTATAAAATTTGATCATCTGTATATTTTAAGAATGTATTTAGAGAAATAGATTCAGATGTACAACCATCTGTCATTCTACAAATTGTGTCAAGGACCTTTTGTGCATCATTTGAAAATTTTGAAGAATATTGTGCAACTGTAATATTTTTTCCGTGATCTGGATAAATCAGATATGTTAGAATATTTAATGATAAATCGAATATTTCCCATAAACTAAAAACTTTAAAAACAGATTCTTTCATCAAATCAAATGATTGATGTTTTAATAAAGTAAAAGAATCTTCAAAATTTAGACCGATATCCTTCAAAATATTCTTAAAATTTAAATAAGCAGATGAATAAACCCTCGGTGAATGTTCTGAAAATAAATTTTGGTTGTTTCTATACACTGTATGACACCCGCCTATATTTCGATTTTTCTCTATAAGTAATGTTTTCATATCTAATAAAGAACAATAGTGTGCAAATGCTAATCCAGATGGACCACCCCCTATTATAACAATATCATATTTCATATTTTCTAATAAATGGTTTTTTTTATATTTATAAAGTAGAAACAATCTTTATGAAATCGTGTAGTGTGAAAAAAAAAGTAGATTGTATTCAATCATTAAGATGTAAGTGGAAAGATAGTAAATGTAAATCAAAATGTAAAAATACACATTTTTTTAATTTTAATTCTAAAAGATGCAAAAAAAAACCAGATAATATAACTATCCAACCAATTGTAGAAAAGAGATTATATGAAAAACAATGTCAATCATTCAAATTTTTAGGCAGTGGTGTTTATGGGTGTGTTGTAATACCATCAATACAAACAAATGATAAAATATATGAAAACATTTCCTCAAAAATAAGCAAATCAAAGGATATTGGTAAAGTTTTTAAAAAAGAGAAAAGTTTTTATCAAGAATTGAAAATTGCAAAATTAATCAATAAAATTGATCCAAAACATACTTTTACAACAGAACTAAGAAGTGCTTCAAAAATTCCCTATCAAATAATTAAATGCAATTCTAAATTAACTTCATGTCTAAATCCTCGTCCATATCAGAATTATTATCAAATAGTATATGAATATGGTGGAATTGATTTATATCAACCATTTAGTCTAAAATATAAGGATCTATTATTCTTATTTACAAAATTTATCAGAGGAATGCTTGTATTGTCTAAATTGGGATATATACATTGGGATATAAAAAAAGATAATGTGGTAATTAAAAAAAGAAAAATATCACTTATAGATTTTGGTCTAATGGTTCGTGCAAAAGATATCTTTAATGGAGAATATAACCTAGAAAATCATTCAGGATATCCAAGTGAATTCAAATTGGCAAATAAATATATAGCAAGAAATATACATTTGAAAGATGCATCAGCTTTTGAAGAATATACAAATTATCTTTTAGAAAATCATTATATTTCGGAAGATCTACAAAAGTTTTTAAGAAAAAATAAGAAAAAACAATTTTATGAAGTTTTTACTCAAGAAATTGCTTTGAAAGCTGATGTATATGCAATATCTTTTATATTAGAAGAATTATATAGAAGAGTAAAAGATATTGATTATGAAGATAGGGTATATTTTGAAAACTTAATTCAAAAATGTAGAGATAAAAATCCTGAAACAAGATACAATATGATAAAATTATATAATTCATTAGTTTCAAAAATTAAAACCTCCAAAATAAAAGGAGGTTCAAATTTGTTTTTGGAATCAACTTATTGCTTTAAATCTGATAAAGTCTAATATAATTTACTTTTAAGATATTCATTTTCTTCTCTTAGTCTTTTGTTCTCTTCTTGTAGATGGAAAATTTGAAATGTGATATTTCCTTTATCGCAATTTTGTGAATAAAGATCAATTAGATTTTTGCGCATTTTATGGTAAATTTCTTTATGTTCATTTCTTTCTTCAATAATTTGTTTTTCAAGATCGTTGATTTTTTTATACAATATAGTTTTATCATCCTCAATATTGTCTGTCATATTTGTATGATATTATAAAAATAAGATAAGATCATTTTTTACAAAAACTTGTCAATTTTTATTCATCTTCCTCATCGTGTTTGTATTGAATTCCTCGCCAACCTTTATTATCTATAGGATAAGCACCTAACATCTTTTCAAAATAAGCCTTTAATTGATTCCTATCAGGACGTTTTTTATTCTTGGGAACATTATCCATACACCAATGTCTGAAATAATTATAAAGATTTGCAATTCCAATTTTATTATCAGTATTTTCATTATCGATGATAATCTTTTCTGATATGAATTGTCCAATAACATCATTATTATTTTTGTAACTTTCAGTTGCTATTCTTACTTCCATTGGTTCAGCAATTGAATTTGGATTAATCCCCTTATGTCTCTCAATTAACATACTTAAGAATGGTTCTGCCCATCTGTCAAATTTGTCAGATAATTCAAGATCCATCGCAAATTCGTTACTTTTTTGAGGATTTTCACAAAACCTAGAAGTAAACTCAACAACTCTGATTCTTCTCCAAGTACCACCATCATCACTTGGAACTTCAGGAAGTTCATTACAAGTTAAAATCATTTTGAATTGAGGTTTGAATTCTGTTGGTTCTTTATAAAGCCCTCTTGTAATGATACGATCATTACCAGAAAGTTCTTTCATAAAACCAATATTAATTTTATCTTGTTCACTAGGTTCTTGCATTACTGCAAATCGTCTTCCTTTTGTTCTTTCTAATTCACTTTGAGCACTATTTGAAGCTGCTCTTTTTTGTGTAAGAAGTGCAATAGGCATAATACAATAGTAATCACCAACTGCTTTTTGTATTAAATCTAATACTCTTGATTTACCATTACTACCTTGTCCTGTAAATATATAGAATCTTTCTTGAGCAATACTACCATCAATAATACATGCTAAGATATCCAATACATAATTTTTTACACTGTTGATTGTAAATAATTTTCCGAAAAATTCATCAATTTCATTATATTCTGGCATATTGCTATTATATGCGATGTAATTCAATTTAGTTGAATGAAATATATAATCATCTGGCATACCTTCTCTGAAAATATGCATCTTCAAATCATATACACCATTTGTAAATCCAATTAGATGTGATCTACTATCTAATAATTCGTCAAATTTTTCATCCATAAATAGACATCTCAATTCGCGCATAATATTATCTTTAAATGATGCATTTTTCAATTGTTGTGCAATTTTCAAACATTTCTTCGCTTTTTCAGAATTTATATCTTTTTGTTCAGGATCGTCTATCACATAACATTGTGAATTCCAGTAATGTGCTCTTTCGATAAATTTTTTGCAAATATCTGTGCTTAATATTATTCTAAGAATAGAACCTTCTGTTGTGATTTTCCATCGATGTTTATCCTTATCATAATGATACCATAATGTTTTATTAATAGTCTTGATTTCATCTTTGTAAATTGCTTGAACAACCTTTGCTATATCATAATGTGCACCATCACTTCTGATACATAAATCAACAAGAGGAATGACAGAATCATTCATAATTGAATGATATTTTTCCTCATTATCTTGTTGAGCCCACCATTTTAATGTTCCAATACCCATATTATCCTTACGCATTTTGTTCCATAATTTTTGACACTCTCCCTCAATATAAGAACTCCCAATTTTTGAAAATTCAATCCATGTATCCAATAGACGATAATCAATATTTCTCAAAACCCATCCTAAATTGATCCAATCATCATATCGTTCAGCTCTTGAATATGAAAGACATTCTGTTACAATTCGTTTGATAATGATCAATTCGTCATTTGATGTAAAGTTTTTATTTATATTCAAAGATTTTGCAAATATATTATTATGTAACTTGTTTTTATATTTGTTATCAATTGATGGTAGAACATGTTTAGTATATTCTTCAATTTCTGCAATATGATCCTGTTTAATTTGAGTAAGATTTTCATTAGATTTTCTCATTGAAAATAATTTGATAAATTCGATTTCTCGAGATGCAACTATGTGAGACTTATCTAGTATGGTTTCATTTTTTTCAAATTTATATATTTGCGACACTCTATAAGAATTTGCTTCAATTTTTTTACTTCCATACATCAACCAACAGTTAACATCTATTATCGCTTTATCAACAATTGATTCATAATCATTGCATATAGGTAAATCTCCAAATATTTCCTTACCTATATCTAAAATTTTCTTTCTTATAAAATGTTGCACATTATTTGAAACAATTAAATGAGGAAATACAATATGAATACCGTCTTTGATTTTGTTTCTATTTTCACTTGGATATTGTTTTTCCATCACATAAGCTACATTTTGTTCAGGAGAAACATCGATTATTTCATTTATTATATGAAAATACTTATCTATAATGTTATGAACATGGTGTTGATTATATACTCTCTTAATAACCTTTTTACCAGATATTTCATCGGTAATATAGGATGTTTCATCTAATGGAAACCTAAAATCCAAATCTACTCTTATTGGACTAGGATCTGTTGGTTTTTCAGTGAAGTGAAGATCAATACCATTTATGAGTGCCATTCCATAAAGATCAATAAATTTTTCATAATCTTCATCGGGTATAGAGAATGATGCTTTGGGGTATCCTAAACTGGTGTTTGTAAATGGAATTCCTTTCTCAACTTTATATTTGTTAACAAATGTAGTGAGATCATCCCTTACTCCCATAAGTTAGGTTTTTATCTTAAATTATATATATCAAAAATATTTTAAATAAAAATCATTTTTTCTTTTTCTGTATAATATCTTCTGAATAATATATAGATACATTTGTGTATTGAAACCAAAATGTATGTGTCGCCAAATAATGAAAAAATAAAGAATTATTTTTCAGATACCTTTTTAAGAAAGCTTGTAATATATTATAACAAAACTGTAAAGAATAGAACAGATAAAATTAAACTCGATGGTGATCTGTATAAATCGTTAAAAAATAAAATGAAAAAATATAAGGTTGAAAAACAATATTGGCATTGGCCATATATAATTAAAAAACTACAAAATGATGAAAAAATTATAAGAGATATCAAAAAATTTGAAAATAAAGAATTAGTACCAGAAAGACCTCAAAGCTGGTATAATAATCCAAAAACCTGGCTTTCAAATTATGATATACAAAATGTTATGATACAATATCATAATTGTAAAAAATACAAATATAATTTTCTAGGCGTATTTCCAATAGATTTTTCAATGATTGATTCAAATGGTGTATGTATGTATAGCAAATTTTGTACAATTGATATAAAAAAGCTTTCTAAGAAATATTCTTTTATTGGTTTTATTACTAATCTGGATAAACACGATGAACCAGGGTCTCATTGGACTTCGACTTTTATTGTTATTGATCCTAAACTACCCACTTATGGGGCTTATTATTATGATAGCACCGGTTATCGTGGTATACCAGCATATTTAGAGAATTTTATGAATTCAATAGAAATACAATGTAAAACCCTTAACCCTAATAAAGAATTTAAAGTCAATATTAACAAAAAACAACATCAATATAAGAACACTGAATGTGGTGTATTTTCAATTATATTTCAAATAAGGTGGTTAAATAAACATATTGTTAAAAAAAACAATACTTCATTTGAAGAAATTCTTGGAAATCCTTATTTAAATGATGATACCATGTTAAAATTGAGACAATCTTTATTTCGTCCAAATTCTAGTTTCGAATTAAAGGGTTTAGATATATAAGGTATATATATGTTTATGATATACAATGCTACAATTACTTATTGATTGTAGAGAAACATCACTCTATAATAATATTATAGATAGAGATTTGGATATATATTCAAATTCTATGAATATTGAAAAAAAACAACTTGATATAGGTGATATTATTATATCAGATAATACAACTTATATTTTTGAAAGAAAAACAGTCAGTGATTTACTAGCATCAATCAAAGATGGTAGATATCAAGAGCAAAAACATAGATTATTAAATTCAGGATCACATATCACATATATTATAGAAGGTGATAATATCATATCACAACATCATAAAAGAGATGTTTTATCTTCTGTATATTTACATTCTATTTATAGAGATAATATTCATATTATATTTACCAAAGATGTAGAAGAAACTTCAACATTTATTCTAACTCTATGTACCAAAATAATCGATAAACCTGATAAATTCATTAAAAAAGAATGTGATTATATCGAAAGTGTGAAAATGAAAAAGATAAAGAATATAACTCCTGAATCTTGTTATCTTATGCAATTATCACAGATACCATCCATTTCTATAAATATTGCAAAAATTATTGCAAAAAAATATCCATCTTTGCATGAATTATTTTATGCTTTAAATAATTGTGACAATAAAATTAAACTTTTGTCAGATTTGGACAAAATTGGAAAAGAAAAAGCAATTAAAATTTTGGAATATTTCCATTATAAATTATAGAGATACACAACACTTTCTTACTTTCTTTTGAATAATATTTGTGAGTTCATTTTCAAGATCATTTATTTTTGATTTTAGCATTTTGATTTCAGAATCATCAAGATGTTCTTCTAGATGATCACCTATTGTGTTATCAATAAGATTTCCAATATCTCTTGTATTTTGAGTTGGTTTTTTAACATGTACGTTAGTGTGTTGTACATATTCGACTGGATCGTAATAAAAAAATGGTTGTTGAAATGATTGTTGTACGATTCTTGGTTGAACCATAGGTTGTTGAACCATAGGTTGTTGAACCATAGGTTGTTGAACCATAGGCTGTTGAACCATGGGTTGTTGAACCATGGGTTGTTGAACCATGGGTTGTTGAACCATGGGTTGTTGAACCATGGGTTGTTGAACCATGGGTTGTTGCATAGGCTGTTGAACCATAGGTTGTTGCATAGGCTGTTGAACCATAGGTTGTTGCATGGGCTGTTTAACTTGTTGAGGAATCATTTGAGGTTTATTTTGAAAATCTTGATCTCTAAATTGTTGAATAGGAGAAGATTGTGCGTGATAAATTGGGTGAAAATGGTAAATATCGTTTTGTTCCATTTTTTATAAATTTATATACATATGTTATTTTTATATCATTTAGACAAAACATGCACATAATGGATCATAATTTCTTTTGATTTTTTTGATTATTGAAGTACCTTCTTTTTTATTAAACGAACTTATTATTGGAATATTTTGTATATTGCCATTTGAATCGATAAATTGTTTGTATTCAATCATTGTATTATTATTATAAAAAGATAACATTTCTTTATTAGCATTAATAGTTATATGAATTTCATTGATCTGTTTTCGTTTTGAATTTTTGCAAGTTTTTTTTGTTAATTTACAAAAATTTAATCCAATAATATTGCTATATTCTTTTAAGTCCCAATGTCCGGGATGTTATCACCGTAATATGTATCCTTGCACTCTTCGCATATGAAGTGTCCACAAGGCATCGTGCAATAAATTGGACAAAATTCATCACGACAACATACACACATTACATTTGGATTAGGAAAAGACTTGATAAAAGAAGATGTCAATGTTTTACAAGACGGACACTTCTCTGATTTTTCGATGGATTCGTCAAAATCGTATGAATTGTCAGATGACTCGTACGAATCTGATACCATATACAATTCAGAATCGAAACTCTTGATACTCTCATCATCGTCTAAACGAACACCATGCCGCCATTTTCCTTCATCAATCGTGCCATCCGAATATGTAAATTTTCCTTCCCCGTGCATCTTATCATTGCTCCATGTCCCTGTATAAATTGACCCATCATGATTGAAAAACATTTCGCCTTTTCCCCATCTGAGATGACTGTAAAATTTCCCAACATATACATCACCATTTGCATATGTCTTCTTGCCTTCATACCAGTAATTATGAAAAACTCCATGACGATTTGCAGTATATTTCAATTCGACTTTGTTAAAGTTGTAATATTCCCCCTCGTACAAATCGCCATTCATAAACTTCTTCTTTCCTTTGCCGCATTCTGCATCATCTTCCCAATCTCCCTCATACCAATCAGAGTCATATGGATCGTTGTCATAGTAAATTATTTTTCCAACACCATGTCGCTTTCCATAACAAAAGTCACCAGTATAGATGTCACCACAGCAATTCAAAAATCTTCCTTTACCGTGATAAAAGTCATTTTTCCATTCTCCTTCATACACTCTGTCAATCGGATTAATATGAGAATTGGTAATATGAGAATATCCAATAATCTTTCCCATGCCATGCTTTGTACCTTCCTTCCAATCTCCATCGTAAATATAACAATTGTCATAATTATAGCCATATGGATCAAGATTGTCAATATGGATTAATTTTCCATTACCATGCTTTAATCCATTCTTCCATTCTCCTTCGTAAATATCCCTTTTCTTATTACACTTCAATATCATGGTGCCAATACCGTGGTACAAACCATTTTTCCACATACCTTTGTAGAAGCTCCATTCTTCGCGAAACACCATTATGCCTTTGCCATGTGGTTTCCCGTCTTGAAGTTCTCCTTTGTAAATGCCTTCAGGAAAGACAGAAAGTTTGGAAGTATCGCGAATGTCGCCAAGGAAGGGATTGTCAATGTCGCATGTCATCACTTCAATGGCGTCTTCCCACAATTTGAACACTGGCATTTCAAGCATCTTGGCGCGATTGTTTACCTTGAAGAGGAACGTCTTTCTGAATCTTACGACCTCCTTTGCATGTGGAGTGCTGAAATCTGTGCGTTCCTCATCCCACAAAAATAAAATGTTTTGCACAATACTCTTTGTGATTTTCTTTCCAGTATTGATGACACTGAGTGTGTTTGATATCTTGTTTGATAGCGCTTCTAAAGTAAACTGTTCTAAGACTTTTCTATCACTGTTGTGTGAAACACCATGTATTCCATCATCTACCTGCATCGAAACACGTGTTTTCAATTTTCATTTCAAATCAAGTATAAATAAAAAACATTATTAAATATTAGACACAATGATCAGAACTTTCATATTGTTTTCGATTATTTATATATTACTTTTTTATCTTGGAAACAATCCTATGAATTTTGAATCACCAATTGATGCTATATATTTTTCACTTACAATTACATCAACCGTAGGGTTTGGAGATTATGTTCCGAAAACAAATATTGCAAAATTTATAGTATCTGTACATATGCTGACATTAATAACTGATTTAACATTTTTACTTCAATAAAAAAATAAGATATTTTGAATTTATTTGATAGAGAAATGTTCTCTTTGTTGTATAAGTTTTTCAAATTTAATAATATTATGTATGCTTTTAAAACGACCTACATCATTTTCATCAATTGATTTTTGTACGAGATTTGCATCTGCATTCTTTTCAAATTCTTTGTATTCCATTAAACTTCTCGAATATTCCTTTTTAAATGGCATTGAATTTATATCTATAATTAATTTTACTTTGTGTTCCTTTGCATATTCAATCATTTGTGTAATAATATTTATTATTTCTTCATCTTTACTCTTACCATCGTCATTTGTATATTTCCAAAGTTTTTTCTTACCATCGTATATGTATGCAACACTTTCTATTTTTTTTGTTTTTGTCTTTAATGTTACTTTAATCGAAGCATTTGAATTAATTTCATCTGGTTTTTGATCAACTTTTTGATCAACTGGATCACCAATTTCAACCTTACCTTTTTTTGCAACAGGTTTCTTAACTTGTTTAGTTTCGTTAATTTCATCTCCAATTTCAACTTTACCTTTTTTGACAACAGGTTTCTTAACCTTAGTTTCTTTAACTTCATTAATTTCATCTCCAATTTCAACCTTACCTTTTTTGACAACGGGTTTTCGAACTTTTTTAATTTTAGGCTCAACTAATTTATTAATGAATTCGTCAAATAACAATTCTTTTACTTTATTTAATTTAAGATTTTCCAAACGATGTTTTCTCTTGACATCGTTTTGATATAATGGTTTGTTTTTGAGTTCATTTTCAACATTGATCCAATAATCAACTTCTTCGTTATAATTTGGCAATTCTTCCAAACAAAGAGCATATAGCTGTAATACAGGATTCATAATCTGATTAGTGATATAATGTAAATAATCAATTTTCAGATTATTTTCAATAATATAATCAGGATTTTCTATTTTATCACCTTGTAATTTAGCATCCGGTGCGTAAATATAAACATAAGGTATACGATCATTGACTTGTGGTTTATTTCCAGGATCTCTTTCTCCAATACGATCGGCTAATACTTTATGAGCAATTTTTGTAGGATCGACATATGATCCTTTAAGACTTTTTGAAATAACCAAATCTTCTATCTTTGTTTTTCCTTCAACTAAATTCGAAAGTTCTTCTTTTAAGAATACAATAGATTCTTTCAAATCTTGTTTGTTAAGAATGATATCAATTATACCACCATATATTTTTTTTACAATGTTTGCATTATCTCTTCTTTTTAGAACAATACCCATTGACTTTTGTTTAAATTTGTTAATATCAAATTCATATAAATTTCCAACATATCGTTTTTTACTAAACAATATAAATGGGTAAAGAGTTTTTTCATAATTCAATTTCTGTGGAGAAGGCATAATTGATACAATATTTTTCTCGACATGTTTACCAACTTCTATTGCATAAGGCAATGCATCTTTTCCATAAACTTCATTACCATCCTTTGTTTTTAGTGGAAACGAACAGAATATAGAATCTGTATTCTTAACAATAAGATCTCCTATACCGCCGTGAAATACTCCTTGTTCTGTTTCTATATCGTATACATAACCATAATAATGTTCATGTAATAATTTAATATCGACAATACGATGTCTATCTTCGTCGCACATATTGTTTGAAACAAACTCGATTAAATTATTCTTGACTTGAAATACATAATAATTACCAAGCATTTGTTCTATTACAATAAATGATTGTGCCAATACTTGTTGATTTAAATTAAATACATATTTATCACAAATACTGAAATATCCATCTCTGAATGATTTGATAACATTTTTATTGGAATTCATTATATCATATGGAACAATTTTATGATTATCATAGTGACAACACTTGAATAAATTTTTTATTTTGATTGAATAATCCTCTGTTTTCAATATATATTTATTGTTGTAAAATATGAGTTTCAATTGAACACCAAATTTGTCATACATTATGTTTTTAAATTTATACAGAGATTGATATTCGTAACTCGAAATTTCGAAAATTTCCATATCTTCATATTGAAATATATTACCAGCAGCAACATAAATTCCATACATATATGCAATATCTTCGTCAAAATAGTTATTATATACCGACATCGATGATATCTTATGAAGTAGTCTTTGACCAATTTGACAATTATCTGGTTTGATTTGTTCACAATACTCGTTCAATAAACTATGATCTTCAGTTACATCAATAACTCCCGTATGAGTGATAACACGATAAATTCTTTTTTTAGTTTTATGTCTGATAATTCTCTTTATTCTTGACCAACCAGTATGTGTCCATACAAATATGTAATTTGGTATAAATTGTTCTTTATCACTTATTTGATTATCATCTGATTTGAAATTATTGTAAGGAAACCATTCTCCTTCTAAATTTTCAAATGTTGTCACACGAATATTTCTTCCTGTATTGTATGTTAGTGGTGTATATGGCATAACACTGTCGCCATATATAACATTTGCATTGTAATTTGTTTCTACATAATCTTTTGCCAACATAATCATTTCCCTACCTGTTGCTGTTGTACAAGCTGCAATATCTTTCATATATATCTGTGATGTTCTGGCACCAATTTGACCATATAATGAATTCGCTGTAATTTTATAAGCGAGTTGGAGTGCATCTAAAACATCTTGTTCAAATTTATTATATGTATCTGTTTTTTTGATTATATCATTTGTTTTAATTTTATGTTTTTTACTACCGTCGTCAATTGTAACTACATTATCTTTTTCTGTAACAAGTCCAATGTAAGTAGCATCCTTTGTAGTAACTGTCTGATGTTCTATTTTACTTCTCGTATTTTTTCTTTCTTGAAGTAACATACAAAGGATATCCGGGATGACACCTTTCCTACCATCTTTATATTTTGCGAATATACATTCTTTTACACCAGTTTTCACCTTTTTATCACCAGTTCCAGTATATTCATCATATGAAACTTTAATATAATCAATATTCGGATCATCTATAATATATTTATTATCCATAACATAACAATCGTGTGATAGATTGCGTGCAATCATTGAAGATGGATACAATGATCCATAATCAAACACAACAATTGGTTCATTTAGATAAATACCTTCTTTTGGTTCCAAAACAACTGCACCTTCATAACCTTCCATATCAAATTCTCTTTGATAATCTGAGTATTTATTAGTAGGGATAAGAAATCCTTTATCCATACATTGTTTCGCAACTAGTGAGAAAATTTTGATTCCTTGTCCTCTTTTGAAAAGATAATTAAGTGGAACAAGACATACATTTGCCATACCAATATTATTTTCTAAAATCTTTAATTTATGAATGAGTTTGTTGACCAATGCACAATCTTGAATACAATATTTAGCAATTATACATCTATCATTCGAACATCCTTTAAATTTCTCAAAAATTTCACATGGTTTTAGATCATCTTTTTTATCACCAATAAAAATCGACGACACATTATCAAGTTTATAACTATCCAATTTATGATCTCGTTGGACAATTTTAAGAAGATCTATTACAACTGTTCCATCCATATCAAAATATTTTAGGATATTATCTCCAAGTGCAGAAGACGACAATTCTTGTTTTATCAATGTAGATTTTCTTGAAAGATTTCTTCCCAATCCTTGAAATATTTCGTCAATACAATCATTTTCCTCAGCTCTGTTCCAAATATATTCCATATCGAAGCCAAATATATTATAACCAGTAAGTATATCAGGATTTAATCTCACAATAAGATTCTTCCATTCTCGCAAAACTTGTTTTTCAGTATCACATTCGATTACATCAGCATCATCAATTTTATTACAACTATTTAGTGAGATAATATTCTTGTAAATTATTTTTTCAGATCCATATTTGTGAACTGTTGTTCCAATCTGAATAATTTTATCACCTTCTAGTTGTGGTAAAATTTCGATGAATATTTCATTTAAAGCATTGATAATAACATTTTGTTCCTTCAATGTATTTGGTTTAACTTCTTCGTTTTCTTCATCATCATCAGCAATATAATTTGATATATCGTCAAGAAGTTTAATAATTTCTTTACTCTTTTTTTCTATTTTTGATTGATGATTTGAAAATTTATAATCTTTTTTATTTTTGACATAAACTTTGTTTATAATAAGATTTTTTTCAATAACAACATCCTTTCCTTTCAAAATTTTTTCAAACCAATGTAAGAGAAATTCCAAAGTTATAGAATAACCAGCTTTAGCAACTTGTGCAAAATCCTGTGCAGTTTTTTTATAATCTTTTTTGGCAACAGGAAAATCACCGTGACTACTTGTACATTCAATATCAAATGATGCAATAAGCAAAGGTGCAAATGTATTATTATCAATTGGAGATATATTTTGATGTTCAACAACGATGTTATAATCACATCTTGTTTCATAATTATCATTATCTTCTTGTAAATAATCTGATATAGAGACCCATCCACAAGGTTTGATATTCATTTCGTGAACATATCTCAAAAATGGATCAATATTGCTTTCGTACATTTTAAATCCTTGTTTTTTCAAACTTTCGAAATAGTATTTATAATTATTAAACATCAATAATGATTTGACTGTAACTTTAATGAATCTAAATTCATGATTATTTGTAAATCCCCAGAAATCTTTTTTTTTAATCATAGAAACATTGGACAAATGTGATTCAAATCCACATTTAGTAATTTTTCTATTATATTTTGATCCTTTAAATACACAAGGGTATTTATCTTCTAAAAGGGTCGATTTAAGAATATTTGTTTCAGTTATGAATTTTTTATCACTATATGATTCCCAAGATTCTGGTGGCTTGACATAGAAATAAGGTTCATATCCCGTTACTCTAACACTAACAGTAGCCCCTTTTTTTGTTGTTCCATAAACACACATAGTATATAATTCAGCATCTTCTACCGTTTCTGGTTTAGGACGATTTCTATCACTTTCAGGTATAAACCAATCTGTAATTTGTATTTGCAAATCCTTATTTGTATTAAGTATAGGTTGTTCTTTTCTAGGAAATTCCATTTATATATTAAATATATATTTATTATCCTTAACATCATTTTTTTATTTTTCATTTATGTAGAATGGATATTGGAATTGAAGGACTTATCATAATTTCAATATTGATATTATTTGCATTTTTATCATATTCTGTTTTTTTTGATGATAATTTGGAAAAAGTAAAAAGTACCGTGGATAATAACACATATTTAGTACAGAATAAAGAAGATTCATTAGGAGCTGCAAATCTTATAGCAACAATAAGAAGTAAATTGGATTTATTGATGGAAAATCTTGAAAAAACCCATCCATCAGATGATCCAAGAATTGTTATGTTGAAGAAAAATTATAATCCGAATCGTTTTAAAGAAGGAGATGAAAATTCTGGATATACTAGTTATTCGATAAATAAAGGTGAACAAATTGTTCTTTGTTTACGAAATAAAAATAAATTAGTCGATATCAATACAATGATGTTTGTTGTATTACATGAATTTGCACATTTAGCTACAAAAAGTATAGGACATACAGATGAATTTTGGGATAATTTCAAATGGATTTTAGAAGAATCTATTAATATTGGCATTTATATCAAAGCTGATTATAATAAAAAAGCTGTTGAATATTGTGGAATGAAAATTACAACCACTCCTCTAAACTGATTCGTTTATGTTCTTCATAATCTTCACCATATTGGTATTGCTCTCTTCTAATTGGGATTTAATAGGATATTGAATTTTATTAACATCTATTTCTGCTTTTTTTGATATTTCTTCAATTTTTTTATATAAACCATCGGTATTGATATCATTTTCATCAACCTTTCTATAAGTTTTAACTTCATTATCTTCTAATTTATCTGATTGTTTTCTTGACATTATATCGTATCTTTGAATGTCATTTGCGATCATTTTAAGATCATATAATATAAAATATTTATCAATCAATCTTGATAGATTTGATTTTGTTAACAATTTTGATTCCATTATTTCATTTTCAAATAATATATAGTTTTTATGTACTAATAATGCTCTAAATAAATACTGATTTCCTTGGAAATATATCCAAATATCTTTTAATGGCAATAACATACCTTTTGGTATTTCTTTATTAATTTCTTGAAGATATAGATTACTGATAATGAAAAGAAGGTCTTTTTTCGCATGTTCATATTGTAGATCGTTCAATACATCATTTGATTGTAACTTGATATTTCTTCTATATTCAACTGTATTTATTAAGTTCGTTTTTAATAAAGATTCATCTATATCTTTTGAGATCATTTGTTGAGTATATTTCGATAATTCTACATTTGTTGGATTTCTATTCAAAATATTTTTAAATATTGAAATAACTATATATTCAAAATTATTTTGTTCAACCGATTTTACTTTATAATCATCATTATATGAATAAGGTAAATATGAATCTTGTATAGGATCATCTATATCTATTTTATTATTATACATATGTTTGTGTGTTGCCATATTTAATGATCTTTCTTGCATTGGTATTTCGATATAATTACTACTATATCTATCTTTCAAGTTTACAACTTCCTTTTTAGGTTTTGGAATAAGCTCTCTTTCTTGATTTTCAAATTGTATTGTTCTAAATCGATTATTGTCATCTTTTATAATGGAATCAAGAATTTCAAATTTTGGTTTTGCAACAGGTTCTGGATCAATGATGATATCATCTGATAATAAAATATTTTTATATAAATTGCTCGTATTTATTTTTTCATATTGTGTGATTATCTGTGACGGAACATCATTTCCATCTTCATCTTTTCCAGGTTCATCATATTGTATTTCTGTTGGATTCATATCTAGAACGGGTGCTTCAACACTTGATTTAATAGAATCCATAATATTTTCAGAATTCTCAAATGATTCTTTAATCATTTCATTACAATTGCTAATCAAGATATAAGAACAAATTATCAAAGTAATAATTAAAACAATTATATTAAACTTCATACTTAATATACTAAATGAAAAAAAATGTCATTATTATCGGTTGTGATATTTCTTCATTATATGCAGGTTTGAAATTTTTGAAAAATGGAAATAATGTTACAATCATTGATAGAAACAAGGTTTTAAAAAAAAACAATGAAAATTGTAATTATAATAATTGTTATATTTATAGTGATAGTCATATAACTTATAATAATTTATTGAATCAATTTGGATTTAATGGCAAAACTGTTAAAAAAAGAAGATATAATAATTTATTATTTGCTATTTTGATCAAAATTAAATCGAATCTTAAAAAGGTTCCAGCTTGTTATTTTGATAGAATATCAGCGTATAATGTAACGCAAAAATATTTAAGTTATAATGAAATGAGGTATTTAGAGCAATTAAATTTATTTCCTTTATTATCAATTCTGAATATTTTTGATTTTATCGATATTTTTTTGAAATTCTTTCATAATAACGAAAACTTTTATTCCTTAAACACAAATACATTTTATTTATTGAATAAAAGAATTTGTGATATGTTCGTAAAAAAGGGGGGTAAAATAATTTTTGATGTAAATATTGAAAAAATACGATATAGTAATGATAAATTATATTTAAATGATACTTATATTTGTGATATTGTTTTTACATCAATTTCACAACACAATCTCATCAAATTTAATATATGGGGTGATTACCACAAGATGTTAATGAAATCTATTTGTCATTTTGATTCATCATATATTAATAATATAATACAATCGAATATTAATTTTCAATTCGAAAAAAATAAAGCCGATATTTCAAAACTTATTCTGGATGATTTACATATAGCATATCCCTGTGATAAAAACGAAATTAAACCTTTTTATTTTTGGAAATATAATTATAATCAAATTTTGGCAAGAGAAGAAATAAAGGGGATGTTTCACGAAAGATTTATTATTTGTTCTAAATCTTTTTCTAAAAATAATCTATTTATTAATTTTAATCTAGAATATATTGATAATGTTTTATCCAGTTGATCCAAATCCACCATTTCCTCTTGAACTTTCAGAGATTTCTGTTAATTCTTTCATAATTGGATAAATCTGTTTCTTCATGATGATTTGACAACATCTCATTGGAAATTCTGGATCATTCACATTTTTATTTATTTTTGTCAATGCAATTAAAAGTTCGCCTTTGTAAGAACAATCAATTATACCAACCGAATTTGCTAACATAAATCCAGTCTTACTTATTGATGATCTTGGAACAATTTCTACATAATATCCAATTGGTATTTCTAAACTAATCCCTGTTTTACATAAAAATGTATCATCGTTAATTTTTTTCGAAATACCAATAGCTGTTAAATCAAGACCAACATCTGAATAATTTGATTTACTTGGAGTAATTGCATCTGGTGATGTTTTCTTAAATCCAAGTTCTATTTCTTCTTCTATAAATTTTTTAAATAATATCGCAACCTTACTATTTTCAATTCCATCTCTATATATTTTTCCATAAAGATCAATACAATTTGAACCACTATAGATGATAAACCCTTCTTTTTTGAGATAAGGAATATTCAAAAGATTTACAAATTGTTCCGAATTCTCATCTGATTCTATCTTAATCTTTAAAATATTTGAATCATTATTAGTCAAATCAATAAATTTTTCAAAATATGTTTTTATAAAAATGTTATCATCCTCGGTCATTTTTATGTATATCTATATATTAATCTTTTAAGTATTTGTTTTGAGTATATAAAGATTTGAAAAATAGATATACATTTTCGTTAACACTAATATTACTATTCCATTCAAATTTTTTAATATGTTCTTTTGATTCAAAATTTGAATGAATCCAATAATGTACCATAAAAGCGTCATTATAATACCCCTTTTTTAACATTTGTATATCTTTTTCTGATCTTTGTAGATCAATTTTTGGATCAGAAATAGGATAAATCAAATTTCTTTTAATAAGTTTACAACCCTCTTTATTATTTTCCATAATAGATTTTGTAATAATATCACCTCCAAAACAATTAAAAATACTAAAAATATTTTCACCGTTATCTTCATAAATCTTTTCTATATTTTCTAGTGCCTTTTTCATTATGGTATGTTTTGGTGGTGCACAAATAAAAGCATTGCATAAAAGATTCTTCTTGTTAAAGACTTTCATAGTTTGTTCTTCTGGTTCTAATGCAACAAATATATCATTATGTTGATTAAAATCAATCAAATCAATAATTGGTTTTAAAAACATAATATCTAAATCAATATATATACCTCCAAAATAATACAATATAGCAATTCTTTTGATATCGGCTTTTTGAACACCATATTTTGACTTATTGAAAATGTCCATAACCTTAGGGAAATCCTGTTCTAACAGTTTTTCAATAATTCTTTCACTATCATCATCCGTCCATAATTTATATTCAAACTCATTATTTATTTTCTTGTTTTCATTTGAAATTTCTTGAAATATTTTTGGTAAATTGCTATCATACCAAGTTTGATGAATTATCTTTGGTATCATTTTCATTTATTATGATTATATTCTTTATATATTTAACATTTTAAGGTTTCAATAATTGTAAGAAATCCTTTTCCATTTGGTATAAGTTCCTCATCTTTCGTATATATTTCATTAGATATATCAAAATGAACCCATTTCACATTTTTTGGAACGAATTCATGTAGAAACATAGTAGCATTATATGCATTTCCACAAACCACAGATGAATTTTTGATATCTGCTACAGAAGATTTTATATGTGATTTGTTGATATAAGACGGCATTGGACTAATAGGTTCCTTAAGTTGTAATGATGTTTTTTCAATATTTTTTTTAAGTTTTTTATCCTGTGTGAAAAAAACCCCATAATCATCACAAGAAAAATGTGTGTTGGAAAAAGTTGTGATATCAACTATCAATTCGGGTTTATATCTTTCAGAAAAAGATAAACTATCTGCTACAACAAGTCTTCCTTCAGCATCAGTATTTGAAATTTCAACAGTTTTTCCACTATGACTTTTTATAATATCCCCTGGTTTAAGTGTTTTCAATGATAAAATGTTTTCAGTGAAAGGTAAAAGACATACACAAGACTCTTCTGTATTTTCAACCAAATATTTAAAAATATGTGCTGCATAACACGCACCGGTTTTGTCCATTTTCATATAATGTAAATGATTTGTTATACCAGATTTAATACTTACACCACCGCTATCAAATGTTATACCTTTACCAATAATACATTTGACTGATTTATCTTTTATCAATCTCTCTAATATAACAAAATATGGTTTATTGTAATTTCCATCACCTAAAGCATGTAATAAATTAAGTTTTTCTTTTTTAATTTGAGATATATTTAACACTCTTACATTAACATCTTTGTGATTTTTAAATATTTTTTTCATATAATCGCTCATAAAATAAGGAGTTGCGATATTAGCAGGTGTATTCAAAATATCAATTGTAGAAAGACACTCATTTACCTGATGAATATAATCGTGTATTTTACAATTTACAGAATATACTTTCATTTTTTTTTGATTTGTATTTTTAACATTCATTACTTTAAATTGAAAAGCTATTTTCATTAAATTATTCAAAACATCATCTGATATTTTGACATGAGGAATATCTGTTGTTTTTAAATAAACTATTATTTCTTCATCAATTGTATCTTTATTAATGTTAAAAACATTTTTAGGCAAATTATCATCATAAATCAACATAGTTTATATTGTGTTCTATATAAATATACAGAAGAATTTTAAGACATATGATTTATTTAAATTTGGTAAGAATATTTTAATGTGAAATTGAAAAATATCTGTATATATAATAGAAATGTTTAATATGTCATCACAAGCTAATATAATGCTAGTATTATTAATAATTAATACTATTATAAACATAATAATGTCATTCGTGTCATTTGGATTATGGGGATTTTTATATATGTTTTTATATTTGATATTCGGCGGTCCAATAATTGTACTTATGGTATATTCAATCAATTGTTTAACATCTGGTGGTTGTAATATATTAAGTTGGTTTTATACTGTAATGTATATTTTATCAATAATTATTATGTTAATATGGACAATAGTTTTGGGAATTTTCGCAGCAACTAAAAAAGATGATGAAGACATAAAAAAAGATGATGAATAATTTTTAAATATTCTGATAATATAGAAAATGAAAAAAAGCGAAAATAAAGAAGCTACTTGTATAAGAAATACAAGTACTTGGGGTAATTTAAAAGCTGAATATAAATTTGATTCTCCTTCATTTAACCCTTCACAGGTATTAAAACGATTACCAATTTTATCACCCAAAATGAATGCATTAATTAAAAAGATTGATGAATTAGACAAAAAAGATTTAGAGGAAAATAATAAAGTTTATAAACATATAATTTACAGTGATGTAGCTGGTATTTATGGTGCTAAAATGATAGGATCTGTTCTTATGTCAAATGGTTTTAAACTGGCTTATAATAGTAGTAATAGAATAGTTAATAAATCATCTAAAACATTTGCATTACTAACTACATCAACTGTTTATAAAAAACCTTTAACAGTTGGGTTAAAGAAAAAACTTATTTCGACAATGAACAAAAGACCTGATAATATATATGGGGATGATATAAGATTTTTAGTGATAGATTCTGGATTCAAAGAAGGAATTGATGTATTTGATGTAAAGTATGTTCATTTATTAGAACCATTGGTTACAAAGGCTGAACAAACACAGGTCGTAGGTAGAGGTACAAGATTCTGTGGTCAATCTGGATTACATTTTTTACCAAACAAAGGATGGCCTTTAAATGTTTATAGATATAATATGATGTATGATAATAACACTAATGTTCATGAACTATATTTGAAACACTGTAATAATAATATAAGTAGTTTAAATTTTGTAGCAGATATAGAAGAGTTATTGATAACAAGTGCTGTTGATCTATCATTAACAGAAAATATTCACCCTAATTTATCAAATAATAGATTTTATAACATAATGACTGCTTTACAAAAAAAGAGATTAAATGATATTGAAAGAAAGAAATCTCCAGAACGTCCAGATCGTATAAAAGTTGTTGATAATATAAGAGGCAAGATATATACAAATGATGATAAAATCGATTGTAAACTAAGATGTACTGGAAAATTGGAAAAGGTACATACTGGTCTTCTTCTTATTTCTGCTGTATGGGTTGGGAAAAAAGAACTAGTGTTGCCATTAAGTAGCAAATTTCCCAAACCACAACTTTGTCAATATATAGATAAAATGCCAGAATACTGTAATATTATAAATATGTTATGGTCTAGTCCCATTAATTTTTTCAAAATTTATGGCAAAAAGTTTTACGAATTATATGAATTTTATAAAAGAACATATTCTATTCACGAACATAATATTGAACTTATTCAAGATTTTATTGATAAATATCAAAATGTAAAAACAAAAACACCTGTTTACAAAGCAGTTCCTCCTAAACATAAATTACCTTATTTAGAAATGCAAGAATATGTTGAAAAACACTATAATCCTTATAAATGGGAACAAATGGAAATTAAAAATCTTTGTATAGAAGATCAAAATAAGAGTGAATCTAAACTTATCAAATTTACAAATACACAAAATTTCGTAAAAGATTTCTTAACACCTTCTTCTCCATTTAACGGCATGTTCCTTTATCATAGTGTAGGGTCTGGAAAAACTTGTACAGCTATTGCTGCGGCTACATCAACATTTGATAAACAAGGTTATACTATATTGTGGGTAACCAGACATACTTTAAAACAAGATATATGGAAAAATATGTTTGATAGTGTATGCAATATTATAATTCAAGAAAAGGTAAGAAAAGGTCAAAAAATTCCGGTGACAAAAGCCGAGAGAATGAAAATGGTTGGTGATAATTGGATGCAGCCAATATCTTATAAACAATTTACAAATATGATTGCTGGTAAAAATAAATTATATCACGAAATTGTTAAACGAAATGGTAAAAAAGATCCATTCCAAAAAACTTTAATTATTATTGATGAAATACATAAAATATACAGTAATACTTTATCTGCATTAGAAAAACCAAATCCTGTTGTTCTCAAGAAGATGGTTCAACATTCATATGAAATGGCTGTAGATGATAAATCACACACGCCATTAAAATTAATTTTGATGAGTGCAACTCCAATAACCGAAGATCCCATGAGTGTTGTAAAAATACTTAATTTACTTTTAAACAAAAATCAAGAGTTTGATGAAGATTTTGAGACTTTTAGAAGTAAATATTGTATGGAAAATGGTATTTTTACAAATGAAGGGGCTATTGAATTTTTGGATAAAACAAGTGGTTTAGTAAGTTATATTGATAGAACAAATGATATGAGTCATTTTGCTTATCCTGTTATCAGTGATATAATGATCAAACCACAAGTTGACAATAATAATGAACAAGTTGATGAAATGAATGATAAATTAAAATTAGAGGAGGCAAAATTAGAAGAATATGAAAATAGCATTCGTGAAGATATGGACAAGAAAGAAGTGAAATCTATAAATGATAAAATAAAATCTCAAAAACAAATTATTAAAAAACTTTCCAAACAAATTGATAAAATGTTTAAAAATAATGCATCAAATAATATTGTTGAATATATCAATTCTTGTTTTGTCAAAGGTGTAAAAAAACCAAAATCAAATAGTATTGGAAAAATGGGAAAAATGGAAATAATTAAAGAGGATGAAAAAGATTGTCCAGAAGGTAAGGAACTAAATGAAGAAGGTACTAGATGTATTAAGAAAAAACTTCAAAAAGAAGATTGTCCAGAGGGTAAGGAACTAAATGAAGCTGGTACTAGATGTGTAAAGATAAAACAACCTAAAACTTGCCCAGAAGGTAAGGAACTAAATGAAGAAGGTACTAAATGTATTAAGAAAAAACTTCAAAAAGAAGATTGTCCAGAGGGTAAGGAACCAAATGAAGCTGGTACTAGATGTGTGAAGATAAAACAACCTAAAACTTGTCCAGAAGGTAAGGAACTAAATGAAGAAGGTACTAAATGTATTAAGAAAAAGCTTCAAAAAGAAGATTGTCCAGAGGGTAAGGAACCAAATGAAGCTGGTACTAGATGTGTG